>OLSE01000042.1_pt1 | contig 170052 bp, 170 predicted proteins | sample 1673191 | NCBI WGS metagenome assembly OLSE01 (sample SAMEA3136764, study PRJEB25190) | human gut metagenome | biome: human gut; feature: human-associated habitat; material: faeces | place: Austria | collected 2013
AAATATCTTTATCAAAAATTGGAATATTAACTTCTCACTTCTTCAATTTCTTCTATAATTTCACAATCGTCAAATTCATAAGACCTAATTGTGCCATCAAAATAGGCATCGTGTTTAGCTAGTAAGTCTTCGAAATCTTTTAAGAAGTCTTGTTCTTTTTCCAAAGAAAGGGTTACCTTCCCTTTAAATGCTAGATCTAGGATTTTCATCAGCAGCCTGCATATAACGGTTATACTTCCGATAAAGTAATTCCTCTTCTTTATTAGTACCAACCTCTATAACCAAACGCCTAAAATCTGCAAAAGTTCCATCAAAATCTTTTACTTCAAAGAAAGGTTCAGTTTCTGCTCTCTTTTCAGCAATTTCTCGACCAATCTTTTTAACAAAAGGATCGGCAGGAACACATGTTGCAAGACCAAACTTAATAGTTTTAGCTTCCTCATCGTATATTGCAGCAATTGTATATCGCTCACTCATACGAGTTTTTTGCTGAGGTACTGCTACAGTTTCTCGAATTGGCACAATTGCTACTTCAAGAAAGGAAAGAGGTCTAGTGTAATAAAATTTAACTACTTTACTCATATCTTTTTATTTTTAAATTATCTATAATTTTCTATTTAAATAAGAACTAAAATCTTGTTTAATAGGAACATAATCTTCATTTCCAAATAATGAGGATGTAAGAATCATGTCCGCAGTAGTTCTATTTGTTGCAAAAGCAATATTATATAACGATGCTAAACGAGTTAATGCAGATATATCAGTTTGGTGTCCTTGAGTAATAAGATTATCACAAAAGAAAATTAATACATCAATTTGTCCTTGAGCAATCATAGCTCCTATCATCTGATCTCCTCCTAAAGGACCAGAAAGTACAGAAGTAACGTATAAATGATCACTATAATAAACTATTTTTTGTCCTGGAAATGTTTCTTCTAAATCATTTACTAATATTTCGCTTAATAATTTACCTGTAGTTCCAGTTGCTATTAAATTATGTGGATATAATGTTTTTCCATTAAACCTAACCCAATCAACTAATTCTTGTTTTCTAGCATCGTGTGCAACTAATGCTATATTTAATTTTCTCATTTATTAATAGTTTTTGAAGCTATTTCAGCTAGATCTTTAGTTAAAACTTTAACAATTATATCCTTTTTACCATATCTTTGATAGTAAGTATATAATTCTTTAGTATTTTTAACTGCAGTATCTGTTACTTTTGAATTAATTAAATCAATTAACTTACGTCTTTTTACTAAAAGCCATTCTTTATCTGTCTCAAAAGCAATATAATCTGCCTTTCCATACACCCAGCCTGGATTTCCTCTAACGTTACTAATTTCAATCCAATGAATATTACTATCTGTATTACTATCTGATCGATTACTCTTTTTTAAGCTTTTAACATCAAAAGAAAATGTTTTATTGTCTTTAGTTCAGAAAAGATCTATATGGTCTTTAATATCTGTACTTCTATCAGAATGTGAAATGACCCCACCATTTCTAAGAACTAATAAATTAGCGAATTCTTGTTCTTTTTTGGCCCCTGCTTTTAAAAAAGATTGATGATTAAAACTATTGCTCATGACAAAATTTTTTAGCTGCTTCAATAGATTCAAAAACCTGATCTTCACGAATAGATTTTTGTAAACCATCTAAGCGATAATAAATACTCTGAGAACTAAGATGTTGATGAATCCGAATAGAAGTTACAGTAAAAGGATTCAAATTAGGTACACTCGCATTTACAAAATCTCCATCTTTAAATTTTAACTTTGTTTTACAAAGATATACCTGCTGTCCTATTTCATATTTTGTATTGACCGTAATTTGCATATTCTTTGATCATATTTACGTATTTTACTTTTCTGTTTTCGAATAAGTTTTTCTAGTTCAGTAATACTTTTAACTGAGTATTGCTCTAAATTGTCAGCTATTAAACTTACATATATATTGCGAGCCATATGATTATTTTTATCAATATTCTTTATTACAGTAAGATAAGAATAAATATTAGTAGCTTCACCTTGCATTATTCTTAGCTCTTTTCTAGCTCTTCGAATTTTAATTGAAAGAGATTTTTCAGACATTTTATAATATTTTTAAATATTCTTTAGAGATTTTTATATAACCATACTTAGTTTTAACTAGACAATTATCTGTAAATTCAATTATATTAACTCTTTGATTAACTTGAAATGCAATCATTCCATCATCATCAATATAATCTATTAATGCAATAGCTTTCTTTTTCATTACTTTAGAAAAATTCTATATCTTAAAAGATTTAGCGCAGTATCTTTATCTACAATACGATCAAAGGTAAAATCAAAAATATTACGATCTTTTTGTAAATAAGTTATTCTTCGATTAGGATATATAAAATAATATCCAACTGAATTATCCGTGCCCTCTTCAATAATAACTCTCTGACTATTACTCCAACAAGCTCCTACTCCAAATAAATCTTCCTGGAGTTTACCTTTTTCTTCTAAAGTTAATTTACAGATATCTATTACAAATAATATATTTAAAGAAACATCTCTTGGAAGTGCAGCTTTCATATTAGTCTATAATTTCAACAAATCTTTGTTGTTTTGTTTTAACATAAGGGTTTTCATCAACTACTAAAACCTCTACTATAGTTTGTTTCTTAGTAAACCATCTAGGTAAAAACCACTTACGAGGTTTAATAGGCTCTCGATGAGAACTTAAAGTAATAAACTTTTCATTTTCATATTCATTACTTAAAGCAATTGTACCAGGATATTGTAAATGTAAACAGCTTTTATTCCAATGATCAACAATACACGTATCAAGAACAAAATTCGGATCTCTAAATACGGTATCTCTAAGAATTAAAGTATCTCTCTTAGAATAATGTTCTAATTGATACTGTAAAGACTTAATTTTTTTATCTTTAATACCATTATCGTTAGCTATTTTTTTCATAGCTAACATAAGTGAATCGTTATAATAATCTAATTGTTCAATAGATAACTTAAATACTCGATTACTTTCTTTTAAACCAGAATTTTCTGCAGCATAAGCCTTTTCATTATTAACTGAATTATCTAATGCAACATTTAAATCATGAATTCTTTGTCCCATGAAAAATATTGTTAAACCTAAAACAGCTAATATTCCAATTTTTATTAAAATTGATTTCATTTTACTTTTTATCTATAAAATATTCTACAATTGCTAAACTATCTAAAGCAATTAATGTTCCTAAAATTAATACTCCAATTACTATAATAATATTTGTTTTAAAAATAAAGGTACCTAGATTACTCTAGATGCCTATTGTATAACAATTCAATAATTTTTATTAATATAATGAGGATTTCAAGCTGCATAGGGGCTTTCTGCTCAATGTCTTCCTTGAAAGTATCTTCTTTTTACTCTATCAGAATACATTACAAGATATGTTTCTTGCTTTATTTTGTAAAGATTATATTGCATAATATACAGATTATTAATTAGTTAGCAGGAGCTGAAGGACTCGAACCCTCACCTGGAGTTTTGGAGGCTCCCTTTTACGGTTTTGCTTACCACTATAGTTTTCACTACAAGAAATTATTTTAATTAATAACTCCTGACGTGGTCTGGACTATATCAGCTTGTTAAACAAGTATAGCATTTAGTCTCTACACATTTATAAAGTGAGATAGGGTATTTAAGGAAGTGTACGGCTTTAATTTTCGACCTATCAAGCACTCCGCCTATTCTATACGGTATAGACAACCTATATTCCTTACAATACATTCACTTTAATTTAGCTCGGTATTATCAGCTATCCATATTTCAGGACCTTAGACTTTCTTAGAAAGTTGATTCGCAGTATTTATACTCTTATTTCACTTTTACCGAATTTGCTATAATTTTCACGCTAAACGTGCTCCAATCGAAGACCGCTGTGCTACCATTACACTAAGCTCCTAAATTACTATCTTTAGTTATACAGCAAAGGTAGTAAAAAATCTGAAAATATACAAATTAAACATCTACTCTTTTAAGCTTAGATATTAATGTATTCATAACATATCTAGATAAGTCACTTGGAAAAGTATTCATATCTGTCATAACAACATAGTGATTAAACATATCCTGAGGTCTGAAGTGACTTTCAATAGCAATTTGGCAAACTAGAGTATCTCCATTTGATTCAATTCTATTTACTACCTTTTTAACTTCCTCTACAGCAGGTTGTCCTCTTAAACCATATGCACTAGGTGCTCCATCAGAAATTACAAACATTAAAAGTGGTTTCGAAGTTTGCTTTCTAACCATTTTATATGTCTCTTCAATAGCAACAGAGTCTTTGTTATTAGAATAACTTTCAACTTTACCTAAAGCATAACGGTTCCTATTCCAGTGATCACGATATACATTAATAGTAACTTCTCCCATATGTCGATTATCTGCAGTATGACCATAAACATAAAAGTCACATTGCTTTAAACGTAAAAATACCTCATTAAGTAATATTGCACATTTTCTTGCAGATGCGATATTAGTTCCGCTCATAGAGCCACTCTCATCAATCAATACACAAACATCTAAACCAGGAGTAGTACGTTTAAACTTATTTGAATAGACAGTTTCTACTGCTTGATAAGCTTCAGCTAATTTATTAGTATCTAGCACACCTCTTCGCATTCCTGTTAAACGATATTCCTGTTCAACAAAGAATTTGCTAAAAGTATTAACTAAACCATTAATATGTTGTTTTACTGTATCAAAATCCGCTTTATAACGTCTTTCGTAATCTTCTTGTTTTACAATAAAAACATCATGTTTTATTTGCTTACACTCATCAGCAATTTCTTTAGAATCCCACTCATCTTTAATTTCATTACTATTTAAAGAAGTATTAGAAGTAATTAAACGTCGCATTTGTTCAGCTAATTTCTCAGCTGCCTGTTTTATTTCTTCTTGAGTATATGCTTTAATAGGTTCTTGTTTCTTTTTGCCCGCAGATCCCTCATCAGAACCACTTTTGGGAGAACTTTGTGTTTTACTATTCTTATCTGATCCTTCATTATCTTTAGAATCTTGTTTTTGAGAAGACTGTTTAGAATTTTGAGGGTCAGAACTTCCGTCTGATCCTTCTTGGCCTTCACCTGAATCAGACTGTCCTTCACTAGAATCAGATTGATCTTGTTCTTCATCTCCTTCTTGTTGTTCTTCAGGCGGAGGAGGTGGGAACTTAAAGTAATCTAGTAATAGCTTATAAATTTTTTCTGCTTTATCATAAGCTTCTTTAGAATTATTTCCAAAGTCACAAAGAACTTTCTTAATTTTATCAAACAAAACCTGATGTCGATAAATAACCTTAGTATCTACTCTTGCAGGATATCTTACAATATATAAAATGTTTTGTAATACATCCATTAAATCATCCTGTTTTTCAGCTTTTTTATATAACAAATCAAAATAATAATATTTTGCTTGCCCAATAAAATTAGCATACCCAGGATAATTTTGTGTAGTATTGTATTCAATTCGTTCATCTTCAATAGTATTGAACAGATTAAAAAGGAACTTATTAGGTCTATTTTTACGAATTTCTGCCATATCTGTATATAATATGTGAGAAAATTCATGAATAGTTGTACCTAAGAATACATCTAATTTAACATTATTATCGATTTTATTATCATCATATACTTTAGTAGAAACAATAACTGTTTTTCCATCTGTACATGAAGTTTCTACGTCTACATTTAACTGTATTCGAATACTTCTTGGGATATCCATAATATCCCTAATGTCACACGCGTGGCGATAGGAATCTCTTAAAAGTTTTCTTTTATTCAAATCAGGTGCAAAGAAAGAAGAATACGATCCACTTACTTTAGTATCCCATCCTAAACGAGTAGATCCTTTATAAGTAGATGTATAATTCTTACCTTTACGCCCAAACCAGTCAGTAAATGACATATTATTTACTCATTAATAATTTTCGTACTAATTCTCGAGACTCTTTACTATCACATAATGGAATTAATACATAATTTAATGCATCTAATGTTGACCATCCATCATGAATTAATTCTGCAATCATTAAAGTTTCTCGAGTTGATACTGTTGTTGCAGCCTCTGCATTTTCTGCTATCCTACGAAGTTTAGCAGCAATAGAAGTAATCATATCAGCATCCTGTTTCTCAATATCACATCTCTTCATGAGAACTCGAGCTTCAATGTCTGCAGGAAGATATGTAAATTCAATTGGAAAGAAACGATTCTTTAATGCTCTATCAAGAGTTGAAGTACCAGTATATTCAATACCAATATTACAAGTTGATATAAAACATACTTCAGGATGAATAGGGATTTCACGAATATCCTTAGAACCTGCAATTTCTACAGGTAAAGTTCTACGATGGTCAAGAACAGGGAATAAAATATTCAGAGCTGTTGCAGGGCAACGTGATAACTCATCAAGTACAATAACTCCAGGTTTCTGAACATCCTGAGTAAACTTAGCATAGTCAAAAATAGACTTTCCATCATCAAGACGGTGAACACCAAGTAAATCAGATATAGGATCATGCATAGCACCCATATCATAAATAGTACAAGGAATTCCTAACTGCTTACAAATTAATTCTACTACTTGTGTTTTACCAGATCCAGTAGGACCAGTTAGCATTGTATTTACACGTTTATAAATATTTCGAGTAAGTAGATAGAAAGTTTCATCCTTAATATAGAAACCATCCTTATCAATAGACATAGGAACTATATCAGGATTACTCTTAATCTGATACAAGACTTTTGATTTTAGCTTAGCTTCTTCCTCTTCTATTTCTTCAGGAGTCTTATCCCTATTTTTAAGGTATTTTTGATATCCAGAATCTGCCTTAGGATCATCCGCTATTGAATATACGTCTCCAGAATAAGAATAATACTTTTGTGTTGATGCAAAATTTAGCTGTTTAGCATATAATCCAACTATACAATCAAAAGGATGTTGTACCCTATCAATTGTATACTGAGAAATAGATACAGCTAATTCATAAACAGGAGTTTTGTCAGGAAAATACTGCTTAGGCAATATTTGCCAAGTTCTTCGAGATCTAGTTTCAGTTAATTTACAATAAATTATCTCTGCCATTACTTATAATATGATAAATATTCAGAAGGACTAACAATACGATATTCTGTATTTTTAAAATCACTAAGTGTAAAAGAGTTTGTATAACTCATCATTGATCGAAGATAATGAACAAAATTCTCACACCATCCACTTAAAGGATACAAAATAGGTACTGTAACTTCTATTCCTTCTGCTGTTTTTAATTTTTGACTTCCAGTTTCTACTTGAGCTTTTTTAGTAGACATCCCATAATAAACTCGGTCTCGAGCAATATACTCTCCTCGTACCCAATGTTCTATTACTTTACCACAAGCTTCTTCTGCTTGAGCAAAGATTTTGCCTACCATTACATAATCTGCACCTAATGCTAACGCTTTAATAATCTTATCATAATTATCAAATCCTCCATCAGCTACAATAAATGGCAAAGACTCATATTTATGGGAAATACGCATAGCTTCTGCATCTTTAATTGCTTTTTCTATCTCCCACTTACGATCTACAACCTCTTTAATTAAAGAAGCCATAGCATAATGAACTCCTCCATTTGCAGAAGTAGTACATACTGATCCACCACCAATTCCAACACGTACAAAATCAATACCAGCTAAGGCATAATCTATATAAGTATCAGGATTTGCAATATTGCCTGCCATTAGTATAACATGACCTCCATATTTCTGTTTTACAGATTTACAAAGATCAATAAGCTTACGCATATGACCATTAGCAATATCTACGCATATATAAAATATTTCTTCCTCCTTAATTTCACCTAATTCTAGACCTGCAAATGTTTCAAATTCAGATAAACTTAAGGCCACAAAAGTTTTTGACATTAACTCATATCTAGTAGATAAATCTACTGAACGAGGAATTATAGTATTTATTTTATTATCCATAAATACCTGATAATTGCTCTCGTTAATTACTGAACTCATAGGAGCAGTAAACAACGGGAGCATATTATCAGCATTATATGGATTACATTGTTCACGATGTTCAATATCACTAATCCTAGCAGGTACTAAACAAATATCGTTCAATCCATATGTCATCTTTTAATCTTTTTTAGATTGTTTCTTTTCACGTTTTTCAGGGTCTTTAAACTTTTTTTACCTTTTTTACGATTAGGCTTAAAAGTTTCCTCTTCTTTACTAAATGTCTTACCAACTTGATAATCCCGAATAAACTTACCCATACTTATAAAAACAAAAAGAGGGAATTAATCCCTCTTATTCAATGACTAACGAACCAGGAGCAAGCCCTAATTCCTTTTCAATCTCGGTTATTGTTTTAGTAACTTTAGGTTTGCGAACTTTACGTTCCCAAGCTACTTCCATATTACTTACATCCTTTAGATTGTAATATTTACTTGTAGGCTTAAGAATACGTACAACTCTATAAGGACGATCTTCAGTAATATTATTAATATATCCTGAAGCAGCTAAATTACTTCCTGAAAAGTGCATTACTGTACCATTACTAAGTACAATTCCATACCGAATCATACCTGCATTTTCAAACTGAACGATTCGTCCAGGTACCAACTCTTTATGGAAGTTAGACTCTTTATCTTCAGATTTTTCCTCTGCAGCGTTTTCTTCTTCCTGTTCTCGTTCTTCTTTAGCTTCCATAATACACTTAGCCAAAATCTCTTTAGGAATATGCCGACTAAAAACCTGCATTAAAGGATGTTCAAAAATAGTTTTAAGATCGATCTCCTCTTTATCTTCTTCAGACTTATCGGTTTCCTCATCTTCGTCTTCCTTAAGAAATTCAAGAGCATATGATAAATCATTAGTTGTATAGATTTTAGCATGATCTTCAACAAATTTATCAATTTCTTTTCGACCTTTAACATAGAAGAATGTTTTATCCTCCTTATCAATTAAAATTGAGAATTCTCCAAATGCAATAGGAAAAATAGGTGAGTTTCCAGCTTTGTAATCTAGACTTCCAAGAGCCAGAGCCAAAATAGGCATGTTTTCGGTTTTTACTAATAAATAACGCATTATATTAAATTTTATTTTTCTGTAGTTTTACAAACTTCTGTAATTTCATATACAGAATTTCTTGTTTTAAAACAATTTTTGCTAACAATTTCTACAACAGGAGATGTAGAGAATCCAAGTCCTAGATATACTCTATGTCCTTTTGTAATAGGTTCAATTAGCCTACCTATTTTTTCATATCCAGTATTAATTCCATTAGGATGATGTCCTGGAACATAACTACAAGTATCATTATCTGATAACTTAGTAATTTTAACGGTTTCTCCACGTTTGTAAGTAATTTTATCATAATAAATCTCTCTTACCTTTTGGAGTATTTCGTCTCGATGATCATCCTTATCGTAGATTGAACCTTCACAATCACATTGTTTTAGTAGAATTAAAAGTTCTACATTTACTTCATTAAGATTATTAGCTAGTTTTAGTATAGCTTTTTCAGGATTTGTCTGTTCAAGAATATACATAGGCTGCATATGCCAGCGAACTAATGAAATAATTGCTGTATGTAAATGTTTATCTACTTCTAACTTAACTAATAAATCTTTTGCAATTTCTGCACTTTTAATTGCATGGTTACTTGCATGATATAGGCCATCTTCTCCTTTCTTTGTTGTAAAAGCTTTGCCAACATCATGCAATAAAGCAGCATATACTAAAATTTCTCTAATTTCAGGTGATGCTAAATAATCAATAGTTTCATTTGAAATATGATCTAATGCACTTTGTACAACCATACAAGTATGTACAAAAGCATTACCCTCTTTGTGCCATATTTCATTTTGAGGTATTCGTTTTAGTTTTTCTATTTCAGGGATTAAATCTAATTTTTCCCAATGAAATGTGTTTTCAGTTGAATCGTATAATTTCATATATAATAATTTATGCACCTTCGTTTTCATCAAATTCAAGTCTGTAATAATTTTTATGAGAACATATTACAGTTCCTGTTTGTTTTTCAAGATCTACTCCAATCAAACCTATAAAATTATTACATTCTCTACACATGCCCGAACAAATATGTGGTTTAAGACCATCGCGAATAGCATGTTTTATACTTTCTCTTTCAAAATTGTCTATAGAACAAATATTACATTCTATAAATTTTTTTGTAAAATCTGTAGGAAAGTATTTCTGAACTTTATATAATATCATAGTTATATTTATTTAGTATAGGAGGCGGGAATCGAACCCGCAATGAGCATTGCAGCTCGCCAGATTAGAAGTCTGGTCCATTATCCATTCTGGTCACTCCTACTTTTATAGTATCTATAATAATATCTGTCTCCGTTTTTATTTTTAGATTTGTAAGTATCCAACTGAGAATCGCAATTAGGACATATACATCTTAAATTATCTCTTTTATTATTAGAAGCATGACCGTCAATATGATCTAAAATAAAAACTAACTCTTTCCCATTTCAACTGGGTTCCATCCCACAAATGGCACATTTATTATTCTGTTCCTCTAATATATACTTCTTAGATGATCTAGGGTTATAATTAGCTCTCATAATAGAAGGATCTCCATTAAGAATTAATTCATATCTTTTCTTAGATTGATACTCTTGTTGACATTTACTACTACAATAAATTCCGCTATGAGATAAATATAATATAAATTCTTTTCCACAGTTCTTACAGATACCTTTTTTAGCAGTTCCTCTTCTAAAAGTTTCGCATGGATTTACTGCTCTTCTAGAAGGAACAATTATATTTAAACGTTGTGCTACTTTTCTAATATTGCTACCACTACATTTATACTTACGACCTACTTCTTCAAAACTTAATTTTTCATCAATAAGGAACTTAATTAAATTTTCTTTTTCTAATTTTCAACTTATCATATATTTTATATTTAAAATTTTCGTACACAAAGATACAAAAATTTTATCAAAAATACAAAGTTCGAATCAAAAATTAATTTCTATCCCTTGAACTACGGGAGCAAGATTATTTAAATATAATCATAAATTCTTGCTAGAATTGCCATAACTGCTTCTTCAATAGTTAATTCTGTTGGAGCTACTGTATATAATGTATACGGAGGCATCCAAGCTCTTGCACTATATCCAATAGGGAAAGTTCCTTCTTTATTCCAACACACTCTTGTCTCAATAAATATTTGTTTTTCTATAGCTAACCATTCTTGAAGTTTTATTACATCTTCAGGCCCGTTATAGCCTTTAAGACTCATTAATTTATACATTTTAGACATGTGTAATTAAATATTCATATGCTTGATTAATTTCAATAAACTTTTCCTTAGAGCCTCCTTTATCAGGATGATACTGAAAACACAACTTACGATAAGCAGTTTTGATAATAGCCTTATCTTTAGTAATATTAATTCCAAGTATTCTATAATACTCATTTATATTAGGTTGTTTTTGAGATTGATAATTCTCTCTACTTTTTCTTCGATAGTCTTCCTGTTTACGTTTATATTTAAAATATCCTTGATAAAAAGTTACATAAAATTCTGCAGATTTATAGTAAAAGCAAAAAGAATTAGACCATTCAGGTTTTATAAATTTTTGACAATATTCTTGAAACCATGTAAATTTATCTTCTTTAGAATAATACACAGAAATCTTATTAAAGGTCCTACGAATACTACGATAAAATCTATCATTATCAATAACACTAGAAGGAAGCTGCATAACCTTAATCATGTATTGTAAAACAATTTCGTCATGATTTCTTTTAGAACTTAAATTACCAAAAATTAAATCAATAGCATTATCAAAATCAATAATAGTTATCAAAGAGCCATATGATTTCATTACTTTTGTATAAGAATCTATATGGAAGAAATTTGCTTTTAGTAAGTTTACTCCTAAAGCTTTACAAATAATAATCAGAGCTTCATCATATTTATCTAACTTTACTTTATATAAGTTTTTAGTTAGAATATTTCTATTGTTAAACATCTTTTTAATAAACTTAAACATATCTATAAAATAGAAAATGCCTCCAAGATAGGAAGCTATTAGAGTGCCCTCGACAGGATTTGAACCTGCACCCTACTATTACTTCAGACCGCTTTCTAAGAGCGGCATGTCTGCCAGTTCCATCACGAGGGCAAATAGAGAGTAAATCTCTCTATTATTCTTCTAAAAATTCAGGATCTCCAATCTGAGAAGTTACTGTAGGAGATAGACTTTGAACTTCATATTCGATAATTTGATCTTTAATATCTTTTCCAGAATAATTATCTTGAATTAGAAACACGATATGTTCTACTTGTGATTGAGATAAAGTTCCACTATACTTAATAGTTTCTGCATCATCACTTCTAACTAAGATATCACAATGCCTAGAATCAGAATTTAACCAATTCTTATTCGAAGAATTAACTTCTTCAGTGTAATCCACATTTACTTGTACTACTTTCATATTATATTTTTCTTAAAATGCATTTGAAGTGTGTTGTATCCTTTAATAGGATATTAAAATCTTTAAGAATTCCTTGCTGAGTTTGAGGCATAATAAATTCGTAAAAATAATCAATAACATAGTTATTAGGAACTTTTGATAAAAACTCTTCGATAGTTATTGGAAAATAATTTTCTCTAACTTCTCTAGCCCAATTTTCAACCCATTTATATTTCATAAGGAAATGAACTAGATTTTTATTGTTACTAATATTTCCCCAAATAGATTGAAACTCAGCTAAATGTGTGGGATTAGCATTATGTAAAACTCTAGAAACATCATTAATATCAGACATTCTATCAATTGATTTTCGAGGAGTTAAATCTCGAATAGCAATATATCTAAAGTTTTCATTAAAAACTTGTCTCCAAAATTCATTTACACTTTGATTATCACCGTAACTATAAACTTCATGAATAACAGAAGAAAGTATTAAAGTAGCATTATCTAACTTTAAGGATATAACGTTTTCAAAATTATTATATAAAGAAACATTACATCCTTCAAGATTCTTTTCTGCAACTTGAAGCATTTCAGGAGATATATCATATCCAATTAGTTTCTTATCAGGAAACATCTCATGAATATGTTTTAATAAAGATCCATCAGCACATCCAAAATCAATGAACGTATCCGAATCTACAAAAGATAGAAAATATGCTTTATCTAAAAGTGATTTTCGCATATTATCATTATATACCTTTAAATTTGCTATTTCTATTCTATAGGTTCTAAGTATATTCTATAACAAATAATTTTATAAGCGTCTTGCTCTCCGTTATCTGCGCAACCATGATTACCATAATGTGGGTCTATAGTCTTATTACGACAATAACCATCCCTACAGATCTGATAAATCGAACATATACGTTCACAAGTATGACGAACGCTTGTATTATCTACTCCTACTCTCTGTAAATATAAATTGTATTCTGGTATATAACAAATTTGATGTTTATTAATTATTAGTTTACTCATGTTATTTTAAATTTGCGGAGAGTACTAGATTCGAACTAGTGGCACCCTTTTGAGGTACGTCGTCTTAGCAGGACGATGGGTTAAGCCAACTCCCCCAACTCTCCAAAAACAAGTTTTTATAGAACTTGTTTTATATTAAACAAAGTAGAACCTGAACAATATGAAGACTTTGATCAATATAATAAGCGGTAAAGTCTTTCATATATTTCTTATATAAGCCTCTACATTTCCAGTAGTCAATAAGATAATGTCCAACTAATAACATTACAAGTTTCCAAACTGTAGCTAGCCCTAGAAAATATAAAGCAATATAAATACCTAATGCCCAAATAGCACAATGAACAAATAAAATATAATTATTTTTACATTTATATTCTGCAAGAAATGTTCCTTGCAATGGATAATCTAGAACTAAGTTTAAAAAATAAAGAATAATAAAAGTAAACATTTTATAAGTCTATTATTTTTAAGATTACCTTAATGAAAGACTCTATATTTGAATGAGAAGTGTTAAGCTCATCAAACTCCTTCTTATGTTCTAATACACTTATCATAAAATAATCAAACATACTACCAGTAACAACTCTTAATGCCTCTTCACTCAAGAGATTTCTTAAAGGAGTATCTCGAGTAAGATGAATAGTACTAAAGTCTAAACTACTTGCATAACGAGAGATATTAATACATAAAGAAGTTAGAACAATATTTTCAGGATCTGCGTACCTTTTTACTAAGTCTTCAGTTAAAACTAGTGGAAGTAAAGTCCCGTCACAAAATTTTACAAGCGAAAATAATGTAAAAGGGATACAAAACATATTTCCACTATCTGGTTCTCTATAAATTTGATTAGGAAGTGGAAAATAAGCTAACCCTTGAGGGCTTAAACAGCCTGAAAATACAAACTTGTTAATTTTTTTACTATAATCAAGCTCTAAGTAAACATACTTATACTTATCGTGATTAGTTTCATACCAACCACTTTTAGCTAAAGTGTTTATGTCTGTCATTTTGTATATATTGTTTTAAAAGTATAATTCTTTCAATTATTTTGTTGTGATTAAATGCCCATTTATAGTTGTTTAATTTTCTTATATCAATCCATTTAACCTCTTCAACTTCATTATCTTCGCCTCCAATAGGTTTAACTTGAGAAAGTAATTTATAAGGTACTAAAGCAGTATATCTAAGAGTAATATTTTGCTTATTAGCCTTTGGACTTGTTTCAACCTCTACAAATTTAGGAACTTCAGGAGTAATTACATATCCTGTTTCTTCCATAATTTCTCTGCAAACGGCATCTTCTCCAGTTTCATCAAAGTCTATATAACCACAAGGACAATTCCAATATCCTTGAAAATCAGGAGTTCCAGTACCACGTTTATTTGCTAAAATACATAAGTTTCCAAATTTATCTCTAGAAAATAGAAACATAGCAACTGCACAAGACCTCGAAATCCAGTATTTTTGATTATCTTCTTTTGAAGTTACTTGAAAATTTTTCATTATTTGCAATTTTTATTATTTTGTGCCCTCGTGAGGATTCGAACCTCATTAGTCTGAGACGCGAAATTTACAGTTTCGTGCAGATCTCCAACTCTGCTGCGTGGGCATACCTTTTTAATTCCAGTTGCCTTTAATATGAGTCTCTTTAAGAGGTGGAATTAGTAAATAAAGTCCATATTTTAAAAGTCTAATATCCCAAGGATATAAAGAAATTACAAATGTACCTTTACGCTCTGTTGATTTAAAGTACCAACGTAATCCCTCTCTATGACTATAAACAACATGTTGAATAAAATTTTTCATTTAAGAGTTATAATCTTTAATCTGTCAGGTAAAATAGTTTCTTTACATGCATATTCAGTTCCTTCAACAAACTTTCTGCGATAGATTATTTCAAGATTAAGAGTATTAACTTCAAGAATTACACAAGAATTACTATTACCATATAACGCTTTCTTCCATTTAGCAATTCCTTCTAAATCAGTCATATAAACTAACTTCTCAGTTGGATTATCATTTTTACAATGAGTACACTGAGAACCAATATCTGGAATAAGTCCTTTATCTAAAATACTATCTAAATTTTCTTTTAAGGTTATATGATAAAGAATTCTACATTCGTCTCTTTTTGGGAATTTCTGTACCATTTTCAACAGCATTTAACCAATCATGTTTATATTGAACTGCTTCTTGAACATGTTCTAATAATTCCTGTTTTTGATAATTTTTAAACAATCTTAAGATATTCTCTCTACCTACAGGATTTGCAGATTGACTTGCAAATAATGGAAGTTTCTTTCCCTCATCAATACAACGATTTACAATATATTTAGCTATATCATAACCGCTTTCTTCTTCTCCTAAATCGTGATCAAGACAAATTGCATCAGGCCAGTCTTTTTCAAGAAATTGTATTGCTTCTTGATAAGTTTGCGCCCATATTACAAAACAGTTTCGACCGATAGGACTAAAATTTAACCAATCATTCTCAAGAGGATTACGAGCATCGTCCACCCAAAGTAATGTTTTCATTTTTATTAATCCGCTAAGTTCATTGCTTTTACAATTGCCGCTCCTAAGCATTCCCGATAATTATGGTATCTTTCAGAAGAAGCATAACACGGCTCTGTATCTCGCCTATTAATTCTATAAATAGAGTATGCATATCCATTAGGATGCCATCCGATTTCTACATGTAAAGACTCTTTATCTCTTAGTTCATCCAGAATATCATGTAAACCTGTATTTTTCATAATTATATAAGATTTAATGCTCTTATAATTCCAGCTTCTAAACAATCTAGATAACTAGTATATACTTCAGAGAAAGTATCATATGGTTCATCCTCTTGAGAATCAATTTTATAAATAACAAACATCCAACCATGAGGATACCATTGTATCTCTACATGTAGGAATTTTTTCTCCCGCAGCCAATCCAAAATATCATATAAACTAGAAGAGTTATTATATAATGGAATCTTTTTATTAGCTAACTTTTTAATTTGGTCATTAATCATTTTATAATTCTTTAGTATTTCCACAACTAATACACTTACTGTATGTAGTACAAGCTAAGTTTGACATTCCAACAGAAAGTAAAGTTGAAAAGATTCTAGCTACACCAGAAGCTCCATATGCATCCTCCGTCCAAATTATATGAACTGTTTCTTTGTCACATTCTGGGCAATATGTTTTAATAGTCTTCATTTAGATTACAATGACATTTAGGATTATGAACAACTGCTACACCATGACCTTTAGTAAAACTAATATAATCATGTCCTTCAAACTTAAATTTATGTGCAGTACCAATATAGTATCCATCTTCAGATCTTATAGTTTCTGACTTAGGATCAATTACAGCATTACAACTAACTGTAATTAAACAAATTAGACAAAGTAAAAATTTCATATTTTTATTTCTTAAACCAGTTAATTATTTTATCAACTGAATCTTTAACTACATTTCGATAAAAACATAAATTAAAAAGTTTGAAACACTCTTTAAAGGTATTAGGATTTGAAGGATATCTGTACCAGACATTCCTGTTTCTTTCCCGTCTTTCCACCTTTGAATATACTCCTTATATTTAAATTCAACTTGACAAATAATACTACAATATTTATTTCTTGCAAAAATTTCCTTTCCACAATTTAAGCATTTACTAGTTGCATTTTTGACATATTTACCACTAGTTATAGCACCTCTTTTTATATTTGTATAACTAGTTGCACAAGAGTGAGAACAGAAGTTATTTTCTCTTTGATTTCAAGGAATAGGTTTTTTACATTTTTTACACAATTTAGGATTTTTTATATAATCTGTTTTAGTAAATCGTGTAAAAACAGGAATTTTTAGTCCTTCCTTAACTCCTCAAACTCTTAAATATTTTCTATTATAAGTATTATCGTGAATTTCTAATTTTTTACAAATTTCATATAAACTTTTACTACTAATTCACGCAAGTTTAATTTGTCTATCTGAAAGTTCTTTAATAGTTTTCATCAATATTCATTATTCACTTTAGAGCGTCGTAAGAGATTCAAACTCTCCCCTTTAGATTGGAAGTCTAATATGCTATCACTAACACCAACGACGCAAACCATTAATATTTATTCTAGCATCATTTCTCTAACTCTTTGTTGATATACAGAAATAATATAAGAAATTTCTCTTCTATGAGGACTATGCCCCCAACGAGTAGCTTTATCTAATTTAAAGATAATATTCCACTTTACCTTTTCGCTCCAATTCAAAACACATTTCTTTGAATTTCAGTTTGAATAGATTCAGCACAAGCTTCTAATTTCTTTAAATCATTATTACATATTGATAACCAAAGTTTTCTTTCTTCTGTCATTTAGAACTAAGTTTTACTTTTCGCAAAGCAATTTCTTGACAATCCTGAATAAACATTGCAATTTTATCCTTATATTCCCATTCCCAAATATAATCTAAACGATCTATTTTAAAAAACAAGTAAGCCATTACTTCCTCACTCCATGCTTTAAACGCAACATATTGAGAAAGTTTTTGAACAGATTCTGCACATTTTCTTAGTTTACGTAATTCATTTTCATACATAGACCTGTACAGCTTTTCAATTTTGTTCATTTTAGTATTTTTATTTTAAGGATTATATAGATTATTCCAGTTATCATTAACGATTCAAATAAATATCCAAGAGAAATTAAACTACCTAAAGCCGCTAATACCCAAACTAATACAGCTGTAGTTAAATGCCGAATATCATCAATTCCATTCTTAAATATTATACCTGCGCCAATAAAACCAACACCAGAAGCAATTTGTGCAGCAACTCTAGACGGATCTCCACCTATTTTAATTGAGATATATGTAAAAACAAAAGAACCTAACATAATTAATATACAGGTTCTAATTCCAATTATTTTAGATTTAAATTGTCGTTCATATCCTATAAGAGCTCCACATACCAAAACTGCAATTAGACCTGTAATAAAAGTAAACATTAGACTTCTATATTTTTAAATATGTTATACAATGATAAGAAAAAGGTATAGAGTATAAATAGTATATTCATTCCAGGAATAAAAAGAAATAGACAAAGACTACTATCACCATCACTATCCCTAAACTTATCATTCCAATATTCAAATATTTTTCCAATAGCAATCTTTTCTTTATGACTTACTTTATAAGCAAAAACAAAAAGAAAAGCATTAATAAATACAGGAATAATATAACATAAAATAATAACAAAAAAAGTATACATCCTATCGAATTTTTATATTACTCATTAAATTTATAAAAAATATAATAAGTCCTGCTAATAATATAAAAATATTAGCGAGAGGAACCCAAGTAAAAATTACTAAAGGATTTCCATCAGCTGCATCATAATATTCATACATATCTCCTATTGTTTTCCCACAATCAGTGCGCTTCTTCCAAAAATATAATCCAATGATATGAATTAAAAATATAGGAAGTAAATAAAATAAAATAAAAATAATAGTTATCATTATTTATATTGTTTTATGTTTTCTATATATGTTTTCTGTTCTTCACCTGTAGGACCAATCATTAAGTTAAACTTTGTTGTTGCACATGAGCTTAACAATGTTAATATCAAAATTAGGATTATTTTCTTTATATTTTTCATTTTCAAATCCAAAATCGTTAAGTTTTTCAACCATTTTTCTAAAAATAGTTATATCGGTAATTCTTGATTCAATAATTTCAAATTGTTCTGTATCAAAAATACCATATACTCGCATATAATCCTCACGATCTTTTGCTCTACAGTAAAATATAATTGCAGTTTCATTGTGATTATAGTCAACTGGACTTACAATTATTTTCACTTGTAATCCTAATTAAATTAATACAATTTCTAACACCTTATTTAAAGTATCTATATCAATATCAAGATAAGCTGTTAATATTTCTTCTCTAACCTGTTGTTCTCATCAACTATCGATAAGATCAGATCATCCGTTTTGTTCTAAAAGTAACAAAATATCTTTTACTCTACTTTCCATCTAATAGTATTTATAAAAACTTGTGTAACTAAATCAAGATTCATCATAATTTGTTCATGTACATCTAATTTAATTTCTCGTTTAGTTACAGGCCATCCTTTAACAATCATTTCATATTCACATCGAGACCAGAATTGATATAAAGATTTACTTTTAACAAATTCTTTAATATCCTCAAAAGATTTAAATTTAGATTTATCTTTCTCTCCTTCCCATTCTCTTACAAAATATGGAATAACATTATATTCTTCTATTGTTTGTGTATTAAAATTCCATATAAGTACGTTAAATATATTTCTCATAACTTTAAAATTTTGTGTAGCGAGTCTCGGATTTGAACCGAGGTCTAGAGCTTATGAAACTCTCGAGGTAACCATCTTCTCCAACTCGCTTAGAGGTAGAAGCAGGACTCAAACCTGCGATCGTGGTGTTGCAGACCACTGCCTTATCAACTTGGCTATTCTACCAATCGTATTCTATAGATATTATTCATATCATATTGTATAGTTAAGTCATCTACAATTTTTTTTTGCTTCCATAAGACCCATAGTCATCTTATGATCAAGATTTTTAATAAAAATCCTATCTTTTATTTCTTTAACTTTTATCAATTTCCAATTCGGAGGAAATTTTAAAAGAATAAAAAATAGACTTCTTGTAAGATAATTTATTACTACATGTGGAGTAGATACATCTCCTCCACTATATAGTGGAATAGTTTTAACTAAAAAATTTGGAGGTATAATCATAATTTTTTGATTTAAGGGATGCATATAGGATTCGAACCTATGACTTCTAGCACTCCTTGCCAGAGCTCTACCACTGAGCTAATACATCCATTAATAAAAACAAGTACTAAGCATATCTATTATTAAGATTTACAGGCAGTGCACGTGTTACCAAACTTAATAAGGAAGACGATAGTGCGGAACTGAAATGAGTCGAACATTTACCTCTGGATTTTCAGTCCAGCGAGCGCACCTAGCACACCGCAGTTCCAAAAATCCTAGTATTTCTACTAGGATTAGATTCATAGCAGGGCTCTTCAGCCCCGAAAACTTTTTTCTTTAACGTCTGATTTTATAAGCTCTTAACAGATTACAGTACTCTTTCTGTATAGAATCCTAATCTACAGAAAGATTGTAGACCGTAGGGTAATCGAAAACCCTGTTTTCTGGTTTGCAAACCAGATGTAATAGCCACTAATACTAACAGCCCTAATTATATATAAGCACACTCTTAAGGATTCGAAACCCCAAAGAACAGTTTTGGAGACTGTCATGTTACCAGTTACATCAAGAGTGCTTATTTAAACAAATAAATTCGATAGTCTAATTTAATATAACGTACTCTAATATCATCTTTTCGTTCTAAAGGAGTACATGCAATATCGACACAACATGTCTTACCATTTATTCTATTATACTCACGAAATATACAAGATTTACCTTTAATAACACTCATAGAACACGATGATTCTCCTTGTATACCTAGAATAACCTGATGTAATCGATATCTATAACCAAATAATAGAATTATTTGAGAAACTCTATGTTTTACTGACATAAACTCTATGATCTATTTTAATATACCTAACTCGAAGACCATCTGCTCTATCTACACATTTAAAATCACTACAAGCCTTTCCTGTAAAAGCACATGGCTTTCCAACAGAAGATTCATAACAAAATCTTTTTATAGGTGTTCCTTCAGGTACACATTGAATAATTAAAGTTTTATATCTAATTATTTTCCAATATTTTAATACAATATCTCTACTCATCTAGTCTAAATTCTATATATGATTTTTATATACCAGAAATTTTCTTTCTTTAGATTTTATACAAACTAAGCCACATCTACGACCAATCTTATATAAATTACATCCAATATTCTTCTTATTATCAAAACAATAGAAATGTTTTTTACTTCGAATAGCCTGGAATATATAGTTATTTATATATTTAAATAGTTGATTTAACTTGATTTTGTTAAGTTCTGTAAGATCTTCTACTGTTTTTCATATATTTATTGCGGAGGATGAGGGACTCGAACCCCCACGCCGTTTTAAGCGACCTACACTTTTCAAGAGTGCTGCCATTAGTCCAACTTGGCTCAATCCTCCGTATTTTAACACAAAAAGTTAATAAATTTGTAGCAAATTATTTATCATCTAGTCTAATTCTATATTTGATTTTTATATACCAGAAATATTGTTTTCCTTGTACACATGCTCTATAACAAAATGACTTATTAAAACTAGTACGATACATAAAACCACACTGGTTAATATTACTAGATCCACCCTGACAAAAATCCTGCATTTCTATTTTTAATAACTTGACATATATTATAAGTTGGATGTTTGAATAACTTATTTAGTTTAAGTTTTCTAAGTTCTGCATAAGTATTTATCTGTTGCATAAGTTTAATATTAGCTGGAACGGTGGAGCTCGAACCCACGTAACCCAAATTAACAGTTTGGTGCTTCAACCACTCAGCCACATTCCAATTATATTTTATATTCTATCATAAGAAGCTTCTAAGAATACACGATAAGAAACTCTCCAAAAATAATATTTAAGACAACTTTTATTGAAAGCAGGTAAAAACAAAATACAATAATTGGTTGACTTATAGCATTGATTATTACTACAATAGTTTCGTTTTAGAGATCTAACTGCTTGTATACAACACTTTATTTCAGGAAAATATTTAATCTGCATAGATCCTATATTTAATCATATTATAACGTCTGTTACTACATCCTCCAAATTTCTCATTAAAAATCTCACATCCATTTGAATTATGATGATATTCAAATCCATAACATTTTTTATTAGGGGTAATATGACATAAATAACCTCTTCTTATAGATTGTATATACTTATTTTCAAAACGTTTTATCATTTGTAATTCTGACTTAAAAATTGTGTGAGCCTACAGGGACTCGAACCCTGATAACTACATTAAAAGTGTAGGATATTAACCGATTATATTATAAGCTCTGCCTAAGGATTACACTCCTCTTTATAATTATTCATCTATAAAAATTCTATGTAAAAGTCTAATATGTATAAAGTTTTTATGTTCTTTGTTCCCTGAAGCTGTACATTTTAAATTTTCACGTTCTTCAAAAGAGAGATTTGCTTTAACAAAACATACATGTTCTGTTTTATCTCCTAAACAAGAATATCCACATCTTTTTTGTTTACAAGGATATTCCTCTTCAAGACTAACAGTTACTGTTTGTAAATATTTTCCTGGTATAAATTTCCAAATCTTATATTCTTTCATAATTTTCTCTTTTAGTACCTACAGAAGGACTTGAACCTTCAACCGCTTCCTTATCAGAGAAGTACGCTAACCAATTGCGCCATGTAGGTATTTAGTAGAAGTTATTATTATTTTAACTAATCTACTATATCGTAAGTATTCTTCTATCTCTCTAGGAAGCTGGATCTACCTAATTTCGAGAGAAATACTTCTTAATTCTTATAGTTTGGGGTTTATAAGATAAGGTCTAACCATTTGTCCAGATTCGTATGTTTAAAGAATACTTTTAGGTGTCCGAGGAGATTCAAACTCCCGATCTCAAGTGCCACAAACTTGCGCTTTAATCAACTAAGCTACGGACAACATATAGATTAATGTTCCCATGGATGTTTTTTATCAAAAAATCCAGTTTCTTTAATGTAACTACCTATAAATAGGCCAATTATTATAGGAACATAAAATCCTGCAAATACTATGTACCATTTATCTCCAACAGTCCATGGTTCTCCATCATCTGTTCCAATAACAATAAACGCACAAAGTAACCAATAAATAAATATCCAAAACATCATTAGAATCCAATTTTACGTCTAGTCTTATGTTCATAAGACTGAACATCAAGATTATAAATATCTACAAGAGTCATGCCCTTACTTGCTTCAGGTTTGCCTAATTCTTTAAGTATTCTATTAGTCTTTTCTAAAGAGAGTTCGTCAAACTTATATTTTGCAGCAAGTCGACCTTTTCGCATCAATGCTTTATCAATACTTGTATCAGGACTATTAAATGTAGCAATAAACTTAATATTTAAAATATCCGAATACAGGCCATCAGTCATATTAAGAATATTACTAATACCATTTGTAAATACATTTTCAGAACGATCTTTAAGAAGCTGTTCACAATCCTCAAGAATAATTACTGAATTCTTATGATCAAGAATAAAGTTTAAGAATACAGGATCAGACAAACTATTCATCATCGAGTTATTAATAATAATAAATTGCTTATCAAAATTATTAACTAAATGACGAATCATATAAGTCTTACCAGTGCCTTGAGTTCCATGAAGAATAACTAAACCAGATTTTGGGCTATTTAAAAAGTCAGAGATATCTTTATAAACAGGCTTGAAATCATCATTATAGTGTTTATCAAGGTCAACATTAACATCTCTAATCTTACATTCAGTTAAACCATAATCCTGACCATCAAAAGTAATTAAGTTAACTTTTGTTGTAGAAACTACTTTTTCTGAACATTCTTCAAATAAAGATTTAATATCCTCTATAAAGTTACCTATAAGAGCTTTATCACAAAAATAAATTAACATTCTAGAAGAATAATAATTCAAAGCGCATCTATACTCTTCACAAATTCCACTAAATTGTAAGGCAGTAGGTTGACTTACATAAAATGGACGATCCAATTCTTCAAGTACCTCTTCAGAAACTTCAGGTTTGACTCCAATTACATTATCTTCCCATATACAAAAGTTAGTAAACTTTTCTTTAAACTTCTTTAAGAACTTATTTTCATTTAACTTCTTTTGTTCAAGGTTACAGATTACTGATACACAATTTGGATATTGTTTATATTTATCTACTAACCAAAGTGTTGGAAGAAAGTTTCCAGAATTTTTGTTTACATGATCTAGTGTTATCATCTTATACATATTAGTTATTAGTAGAGAGTGAGAGAGTCGAACTCTCGATCTCCTGAATGTAAATCAGGTGCTGTGAACCACTTGGCTAACTCTCTATTACTATTTACATAAATTCTGTATTTAATTTGAGTCTGTATTATATAATTACTATACTCTGAGTAATTCTCACAAATAAAACAACACCTTATTTTTGCTGGGTTATCTCCTCGAGATTGACATATGCAATAATTGCCAAATTGATCAGGAGCTAAACAAGACTTACTATCTGAAAGAGTAGCTTGAATTATATAACCTTCTACAATTTGAATACAGAACGGATTGGGATCTTTAATAAAATCTTCCATAAATATAATAATTTTTGTACGGGAGACACGACTCGAACGTGCAACTTCGTGGTCCCAAACCACGGGCTCTACCAATTGAACTACTCCCGTAAAAACTATCCTTTATTCAAGGATAGCAGTTAATTTTGCAAGAACACTTTCGTTCTTTTTGCAGATTGTCTCAAGTGCTTCTTTCTCAGTTTGAGCAGCTTTAATTTCCTCTTCTTTAGCAGCAATACCTTCTTTTGCCTGAGTATTAACTGCATTAAGTCCATCAATTGCTGTTTTAAAAGCATTTAAAACATTGTCTACTTTCTTCGACAGATCTGTAGATGTTGTACCTTTTGAATTAAACATGTTTAATAATTTTAAAAGTTAATATTGTGAGAGAGTATTTACATACCCCCCCCAATAATAGAGGCCCCTAACGGTTACGATCCGTTCTCCTCAGGTTACAAAACTGACATTTTTCCAAATAAACTAAGGGGCCATTAAAATAAAGTTCTTAATCGTGCTTACAGCAAACGTCTTTACACACGAATAACAAGCTCTCCCAAATAGGGTATATTTGCAGCTAATAATTAAGAACTTCGCGGTCTCAACGAGAATCGAACTCGTGTCTCCAGCGTGACAAGCTGGAAGGATAACCACTACCCTATAAGACCATTATTTATAAAGTTATTCTATATATAACTCGTATATATACTCTACTTGGACAAGGATAAAAAGAACAATCTGAACTATATTGAAAACAACAAGGCAATTGCTTCTCAGAGAAACAACTATTCCCTTCCTTACATATTTGTATATATTTCTTCTCACTAAGAAAATAAATCTTTTTAATCAAACATTAAAAAATCTTGAATAATTAATTTTCTAATAGAAGTCTATAATTGCGAATAATTAAATTTCTGAAAAAGGTTGGACCCCATACCCAGTTTTGAGTATTTGCAAGATAAACTACATCCTTGGGTTCATACTTTAAAGTATGAACTTGATCCGCATATTTTAGCATTTCGTCAGCTACAAAGAGGTGTACAGTTTTATTATCTTTTAAGACCTCCTTACTTGCAATTACTATTTTATCTCTAATTTTTAGTCCATGTTTATGAAAATATTCTGAGCGCATTATCATATATCTTATTTATTAATCCCACCATTCTAACATATAGTTATATCTAATTTTATTATATAAGTAAAGAGCCTTTTGTTGCCTTAATAATTCTCTTCGATATACTTGAAGTCCATCATATCGATCAAGATATTCAATTCCGAACCGAAATGCATTATTAATATTTACATATTTAACAAGTTTGAATTGAGGTTTACTCATTTCCATTTCAACAACTTCTAAAGCAGAATCTTCTTCTTGAATAATATCAATAAGTTTAATACATATAGATATCCAACGAATATCGTTAGTGTGATCTGTATGAGATTCATCTTTAAAAGATTTAAGCATTAACTGTAACTTAAACTTTTCTAAATCAAGAAGATACCCATAATCAAATTGATAATCTGCTGATAATATTTTTCTATAAATATAGAGATTTCTAAAGAAGTTCCTAATTTTATACCACCACTCTTTCATATATTTAAAATTTAGTTGCCCCACCAGGGTACGATCCTGGAACTTTGCCTCCAAAGGGCAACGTCTTAGCCTATTAAACGACAGGGCAATCAGTCTGATTTCATCAGAAAAGTGTACAAATATAAGGACAAAAGTTAATATATCCAAATATTTATACACTTATTTTTAAAAAATTATTACAATAAAATTCTATAGTTACGAATAATTAGCTTATGAACAAAAAGACTTGAGTATGTATACCAGTTATGTTTAATTTCAAAGTGCAAGTCTTCTCTGCCATACCAACCTATAACACCAGAAACTGTTAAGAATTTATTACAGTCTTCAGTCATTGCTGAAACAAATTTAGGACCTATAGGAACATTTAAACCTGTAATTTCCTCAACAGCGTTTTTATCATACTAGTCTTTAGATTTTACTAATACTTTATCATTTTCCTTTAATTGATCTCAGAATTCTCGATTAGAATGCAATTTTTTCATCATAATAATCAATATTATGCTCAGAATTGATTTCTACTTTTTCACTACCCACGTAGACAACAAATGTAGTTCCTTCTTCTATAGCTTTGTTATAAATTTCAGAAAGTTCCTTTTTGTTCTTAATACTACAGATATGATTATCTTCAGTATCATAGACTTCGTAGTCTATAGAAAATACTCTAAAGAGATCGCTTCCTATAAAACTCCCAAGAAATTCTTCAGCTTCATAGAAAACAGTTTCTGCAGAACTTTCTTCCTCATCAGTTTCTGCAAGAGCAGCTCGCATTGTTTCTGTATTATGTTCCTTTCGAGATATGTGAACAATACACTTATCTAATTCAGGAAATTTCACTGTTACAATATAAAACTCCTCCTTTTCTTCTTCATTAATATTTTTAAAGAACTTCTGTTCTATTTCAAAATCTGCAGGGTTTTCGATAAGAGGATTTTCATCATCGTGCATCCAAGTAAGTCCTTGTTCAGAATGAAGTTTGTTAATTACTGCCGTTACCTGTTCCTGAGTTTTACAGTGAATTACGTCAAAATACTGTACTATCATAGTTGTTTTAAAATAATTTACATTTTATTTATTCTTTGGTTTCGATATCTATCTACTTACAACACCACCACGTGAAGGTAGAATAAAGGTGTCATAGGAGAGCATATGCTCTCCATAGCACTTAGTCTTGCATTTCAATAAGTTCATCTACTTTCTTCTCAACGCGATCAATACCAGTAATTTCGCGAATTGATTCAGCAAATTTAACTTCAGGAGTTTCAGTCATATCTTTCTTCTGAGCAAGACCTACTTGACGCAGATAAGATTCAACTGCTACTTTAATATACTGAGGTAATACAACCTTAGTATCATCTATAAAGATCATATCACTCTTTACAGATTCTACAATCTCAGCCATGAATGCAGGAGCAATGTTCGAATCTCGGATCTGCTTACATACTGCAGAGAAATCTCCCTGAAGAGTATAATCTCCTACAAAAGAACGCTCAATGAACTCTTTAGCAGTAGCTTCATCTAAAGCACCTAAAGAGATAACTTTGCCAATACGCTTACCACGCAGAAAAGTCGGCTCAATAAGCTCAAGATGATTAGTAGTAAACAGAGTAATTACATTCATACCCTTAGTATCACCACCATCAAGAGTATTAAGAATATCCTGCATAGCAGCATCTCGTTTACCACGAGTTACCTGATCGATATCCTCAACAAAGATAACAACTCCATGCCCAGTTCCGTCGATTACTTTACAAAGACGAATAATCTCAGCAAGTAATGTAGGATCTTTCAGATATACACTTACCCAATTATTCTGAATAGCTTCCTGAATAAGCTTAAAAGCAAGCAGAGTTTTGCCAGTTCCATAAGGACCTTCAAACAGTGCACCATACTTCAGAGGAATTCCTCGTTCAGTACACTTCTCAGGATACTTGATACGAGATTTAAGAGGACGTAATCCGAGAGCTGTATCTTCAGAAAGAACCATCATTTCACGGTCAATATTTGACAGATCCATGACAAGAGGATTGTTGAGATCAGAGATCTCTAATGCCTGACTCTTATAAATAGAATCAGTTGCAAGAAGTTCTTTTGTCCGATCGATAATGTCGTCTATCAGAGTAGTAAACCTGAACTGACACTTACCCTTGATATAGAGATGGTGATCATTACCATTATAAGAGATAGAAATAACACTTCCTTCTCCTAAATCCGCAAGTTCAATATCTCCATACGGAACTTTAACACGACGTCCATCAGCAAGGATAACTTCAATAGTATTAACAGTATCATCACCTCCTGAAGGGTTATCGTTTTTAGCTGCTGATACAATTCCAAAAACTTCCTGGATTGCACGATTCAGCTGATAAACTCCATCATTCATAAAACACAAGATCTTATGATTGAATGTACCCATACGCTTCGACTGCTTAATCTCGTTTTCAACAAAATTTAAAGCATCTGAATAACGCATGCGAGGATCAGACATTACCTGAATAAATTTCTCTTTTTGCTCCTGCTCATACTTAGAAACAGTACTTCGCATTACGCTTTTAACTCCTACAGGATTTCCCATTTTTAATTTTATTTATATTTTTTATTACAGTTTGACAATATTCTTTAGTTGTAGTTAAACAACCAAATGTAACAAAATGTTCTTCTTTTATTATAGTAAGAGATTTTTCCTCAATTTTTTCTCTTGAGAAAGGACTATCGTATAATCTTTTCAATAAAGAATACTTTACAGCAGTGTTCTTACAGAAAATTGTATCTTTTTCTTCAATATAGATTACAGGATACCCTTCAACTTCTCCTACAATATGTTCTTTAAGATCCATATTTTTATTAGAAGTCTACATAATAATCGACTAAATCATCCATAAAGTAGGATGCAGGACGATTGGTTATTTCTGCCAGTATTTCATACTGTTCAGGAGTATAGTCTGTTACTCCTAAGATTTGTCTAGCTTGTTCAGGAGTGATGTCTAAGCTAGTAGATTTAGTGTGATTTTCGAAAATTACAAGTTTATAATGCATAGTGTGTAAAAATTAAACGTCTGCACTCTCGAGAGGAATCCAACCGCTATTACAAAATCCGTAGTTTTGCGTCCTATGCCTTGAACGACGAGAGTATATTGTTACTTAGTGACAACCTGTCTCGATTTCATGACAGCCTCTACTCCGAGAGATTGCTCTAGCGAGTTTTGTTATTAATTTCTTCATTTGTTAACCAATGACTTTCTAATTTTCCATTCTCATATAGAACTCCAAACTTATGTTTTTCATTCTTAATTCGTTTACCAACTACTTTAACTAAATCAGAAAAAGTAGCTGTTTTAGAGGGTTCAACAAGAAAACAACTTCTTTTAAGGAGAATTTGTATATCGTGCATTAAACTTAAAGAATCAAAATAATGTGTAATATCTGTTTGACAGCCATGAGCATAAGGAGATGATAACTCACAATCTGGGAATATATTTTCAAAAGATACATACTTATCACTATTTTGTAATTCGTTTAGCTTGATTGTTTTAACATGATATACATTTGATAATAATCTTATTGCTTTAAGAACTTCTATTTTATTATCAATATATCCTTGAACTAAATTAAGATTAACGCGAATTTTATTCCGAAATTTCAGGATTTATGTGCGTTAACATAAATAAAGTTTCAAGTCTATCATGTTTTGAAGAAGCGTGTAATACTACATTATTGATTCTGGAAATCATAATGTTTGAAGTGATACATTTTAATCCATCAATTAACTTTATAATATCTATTAACAGACTTTTAGTATCAAGATTTATATCTATACTTATGGGTAAAGAAGTTGTAACATAAATTTTCTTTACTTTAGTGTATGAACGAACTAAATGTACAAATTGATAGAGTTTCTGTAAGTCTAATAAAGGTTCTCCACCTACTATAAGTATATTTTTAAAATCACTATCAAAAACAGATTTAGCTAAGGCAGCTACATCTGTTTTTCCTAATGACTTGATTCCAAATTTTTCAATGCAGAAAGAACAATTATTATCACAAGCCTTAGTGAATCGAATATCTAATGACTCGTAAATTCCATCGCAAGAATTACATTTCCAATTTATCATTGTTTTCTATCTCCATATCTCAAATATGTATAAACTACTAAAAATATAATAATAATAGTTAGACATAGAAATAAAGATACGAATATTATATTTGTTAATGAAAATCCAAATAATATACTAACAATATAACTGATGTAACTTACAAAGACATAATATATTATTAGTCTATGATAGATACAAAACTTAAATGTTAGTGAGAGTATAAGTAATCCAATTGCAATTAAAAGATCAGTAATTGAACTGACCACCCAATCAACAAAGAACTAACTACAAAATATTCAGCTAGTAGCAATACTAAAATTTTAATTGCAAGAAGTACAGGAGCTAATCTAATGAAAATTATGCTAAGTTTTCTTAACATTATAATTTCTTAATAATACTTAAAAGTAATCCAATCTTAAAACAAAGACTTGGAGAAATAGTATAAATAATTGCTTCTGTAGGAAATACATTAGGAATAATTGCACTCCAAGAAAAATAAAGAATTAATGCTATAATCACAGCACGTAATATAATCCAAAGTAGTATAGCTACTATAGAATATATAGTATAATCAGAAGTTTTCATTATAATATAATATTAAGCAATAAAATTACTACAAATAACATAACAAAATATGTAATTAGAGTAAATATCCGTGAAAGACATCCGTATTTTGTACAAATGTCATAAGAAGTTAACTTATCCATATATGGTATTTTACATAACAAGTAATATCCTCAGGTTCTATATATCTTCCACAAATAAGATTTAATTTTTTAGATTCTTTAGAAGTAAAATTACATTTAACAAGATGAAATATTAGATCCTTAGAAATCTTCTAACTTAAACTAGAACTTCGAGCTAAAACGACAGTTCCCTCTTCATCTATACCTAATATCAAGCATATCTTGTTTTTTGCATACCGTAATCCACGGGCATATTTAATCTGTACTATTTTATCCATATACGATATTTTGTAATCTCATATTCATCCCCTACAACAAGTACTCTTCCATATCTTAATGATTTTTTCTCTAGGTTAACAAAATCCTTAACTTCTGGAAGCCACTCATCAAATTCCCAAGACAAAAATTTATTACTTCCAACTATAAGTTTACTTGGAGGTGCAAAAGGATTATTGTAAGTTCCTACGACCTCACAAATTCTAAATGACAATCGTTCATTATAGAAAGAATCTATAATTTGAACTATTTTACCCATATTCTATAAACTATTTGTATACACATATCACTATATACTATTACATGCCCATATCGATAATTCATAGAATATGGAATAAAATCTTCTTTATGTATAGGTAACCATTTTTTAAATTCCCAAGCTAAACGTTGATTACTTCCTAATACACTTAGAAAACCTTTCATAGAATTACATACTCCAACTTCTAAAGCTATTCTATATTGTTTTAGATTGTATAGATGTACGTTATGATATTGAAATATCTTTAATTTACTACTCATAAATTTCAATTTTAAAAAATACTCAGCCACCTAAGTAGCTGAGTATTAAATAGTGGAGCTGACGCGAATCGAACGCGTGTCTCCTAATTCTCCTAATATCAACTTATTACGTGTGTTAGTTTTGTTTTAATTGGAACTACCCAATAGGGGTACCCGAAGGTGACCCATCCACCAGCTCATTTTTAAGGAACGAAGCCAAACCTTGAAAGGAAGTGTTGTTCTCGCCAGTTTAAGAGTGACGAACCTCCCATTGATTTACGCAGCTATTAAAGCTACTCCTTCAATGTCGCCAAACAGCGCCGTCTCAACCTTGTTGATAATGCGCGAAAAAATGTTATTTGCGTTTATTGTTTGAATCTGTTTTACGAGTATGAATCAAACTCGACACGATTGATATTACTTGACATTAGGATCAAATACCTAGCAGCCCCGAGCAGGGAGGAATTAACCATCACCTCCCTAGTAGGATTCTTTTTTAAACTTGTGGAACTCCAAGCTTGTAGTCTAGAGTATCCCTACTCTAATTATAACGGAGATTAGTGTGAAAACACTAACCGCGGCTATTATTTCACGATGGAAACTACATAGCATGTTCTTTATTTCTGCGGAACCTAACATGAAAAAACCGACCGAATTGCCCCGTATTCTCGATAGGCTCAAGATCCTTGTTTAATGTCCTAGGAAAGACGATAGGGATACTTCAGATACGCGTGAAGTTGCCTGAACATCGCGGAGGGCTATTTCTTGTGGGGATCTAATAGCCAATCTACCAAACTTTTAAGATTAGTTTTAACTCCCTCAGTCTTAAGTATCACTGAGTTACATACCCTTACATATAGTCGAAGGAAAACTACCCATTTTCTATACCGCAGGAGTCAGCAGGTATATAAAGAAATAGTCATAGGACTAAATCCTAACAGAGGCAAAAGTAAAAACAATGACCATGACGAAATACTTCTCAAAGCTAAAAACAAAGTCAATTATATTTATATTTGAAGTATTTCACAAGTTTGTACAATACTAATAATGCTTAGCATACATGTGCTTTACTAGAGCAAGTGTTTGTCTATATTTGTATTATCCGCAACACGCGTATAACACACAACATATCTTGTAGGATTTAGTCCTATGTAAAAGATAGAGTATACTGATGAAAATACAGTATAGCATCTATCTACCTATTAGAGAGAACTTAAGAAATCATAAGTATCTTTCAGTTCATTCGGAATTATAATCCGAAGTTTACCAATTTTACTTATTTCCTCATTTTTCCAGGTTGTAAACTGCTTATTCAAAAGCTCTATTTCATTTGAATATTGCTTGAATTTAACTGCAGTTTCTGTATCAAGTTTTGCAGTTTCTTCTGCAACACGTTGATCAATAGAACCTTTAATGGCATTGAGACTTGCTTCAACAGCACGATGTTGCTTTTGCAGCTCAAAGTAAAGTTCTTCAACTTCTTCCTGTTTTACTGATGCAACATGACGATAAACTTTATCATCTTCTACTAACGCAGGATTTGATATTGCATCAAACAGCTTTTCACGTGCTTCATGAATAGCACCACGAGGATGAATCTGCTTACCAATGATAGCAGCTTCTGCTCCAAGAGTGTAATAACGATTACGCTCCTTGATATCTAACTCTCCTAAGATATCTTCAAAAGAAGGATACTTAGGACTAGCGGGATATTCAGGAAGAGTAATACTTTCCTGCTCGCACCAATCCTTAAAAGAAAGCTCTTTTACAGCACGATGCTCAGCATCTTTTGCTTTAATTGCCTCTCGCATATATGCAATAAATGCATTGATTTCAGCAATTTTTCTGATCTCTTCTTTTAAAGAAAGTACTTCTGCAGAATTTAATCCTTGCGAGAGAGTAATGCGGTTGTCTGCACTTAATGTTTCTACAGTTGTAGTGATAAATCGAATGTTATCAAGACGACTGTGAGCAGATGCAACATATTCTTTGCCTATGTTGCAGAGATGATTTGCAGAAGTAGCAGTAATACCATCTGCTGCAAAAAAGACTTTATTCTTTTCAGTCATATGTTTAGTATTTTTCTATTTGTTTGTATAAAAGATATATAATAATTGCAATAAGAATCATAATATATCCAACACCTAACCAAATAGACGCTTTAAACATTATATATCCTATTAAAACAATTATTAAAAGAAAGAGTAGCAATACAATTGCTAATAGTACTAAAATGTTGAGGGCTCTCATATTAAAGATCTTTATAATTGCAATACTTAATCTTTGTAATAATTCTCTTACCTCTGCGATTTAATAGACCACAAGGTGCTTTAAGTACAAGACCCTCAGCAATATAGTCTTTATTTTCTGCAATTAAAGACTTGAAACCTGCTTTTACAAAATCCTCAGCTTCTTTAATAGTCATATAACCTACTAAAGGAACAATTTTAAGATTAAGCTTTTTAGCAATATCTTCACATGCTTCTCGAGTTAACCAAAGAGATTCACCTGTAGATGTAAGAATTCTTATATCAAACAAAATGAAATCACAATGATCTTTAATATAGTTTCCACCTTTCTGAATCTTTAGGCCATACCCTTCTCCAAAGATTTCTACTTTTTCAGGATAAACAGTTTCTCCTATTTCTGTTTGTACTCCGAAAGCTTTATATAAGAGATCAAACTGAAACAATTCCTCCATTCGCTTATGTAAGTGAGTGGGAATGCTTGCATTTTCAGTTTTGCCTCGAATTTCAATCATTCTTAGACCTGGATGAAAACAACAAGACATATTAGTTCCATCAATCTTTTCAGTAGCTTCCCATTTAAGATCTTTAAGAACTTCAAACTCAGATTCCGAATATTCTCCAAGAATTATCGGTTTCTTAGGTTTTGTCATATCTCTTTTATAGAGAGTATTGATTTTTTGATAATAACTACTCATACCTAACTTATTTCTTCTATTCCATACTTTTCAATGAACTCTATATTTCGAGTACACATTCTTTTAATCGTTGCTATATGATGAGCAAGATTTCCAGAAGTTATCTTAACACAAACTTCAGATATACCAATGAAATTATGATAAAACATAGTTTCTCCTTGCTCTTTCTTCATTTTATCCGCCCAATTAGATGCTAAGAAACGAATCGAATTAACTTCATGAGAACAATTGCCTGTTGTTACTTTATCACATTTATTTTTGAGAGCTTCAAACCAGTGAATTATATCTTCTTTTGTTATCATTTTACTAAAAATTTTGTGTCCATCCTGAGTCTCGCTCTCAGTTCCCCTGTATTACCAGGCCCTATCTAACATCTTACTTTCATCTTTCGTTCGCGACCTCCAGATTATCCTCGAAGTATGTCTCCTTCATGTACTAGAACTAAATATACGGTACACTATCTTTCCAATGAAAGGTGAGACGGCGAGCTAGTTTAAATTAAAGTTATCTTACACATGAACCTTCTTAAACCTCAGCTGAACACCTAAGAGATTTAAGGAATTCACTTCCACCTTCTACCTGTCCGTGTTCAGTACAGAGCGGTACTTTCCTTCTACCTCAGATAACTTTAATATAGTGGGCCCTACCAGACTTGAACTGATAACCTACTGATTATGAGTCAGTTGCTCTAACCAATTGAGCTAAGGGCCCTAAAATAAGTACTGTTCTTCGTTTTGAGACTTAACATACTCTGATTCTCAGTTCTGATACCTCTCGGGAGCTTTAACGCGTATTAGGAAGATGAACCCTCATCGCTCGGCTTTCGCTTAGTACTTATGTGATTACATTAGAGCTAGAATTATTGCTGCAAGTGCAGCTACTATTAATAGTCCTACTCCTAATATTTGATTTCCATCAAAATCTTCTTCCATAACTTAATAGAAATTTAATAATTAAAAAGTTAAGGTGTGCTAACATGGGCTATTATTCAGCCTAGTACTGGGCCATGTTCTCTATACTACTATACACCAGTAGACTAACCTTCCTCCTTAACTCTACCTATTCCCACGCCTTCCAATGGGTAAACAATAACAGCCTGTATGCCTACAGGAGAATCTACACTTTACGATCATGTAGTTTAATTCAGGTTTGTGGGTATGAGCCACTCTATCTGGTATCGTTTAATCAACAAAATTCAACACTTGTGGAATCAAGTTTTAGTCGCGTTTTCTGCATAATACTTATTGCGAAGCATTAGAGGCTCTACTTTCTCCTAACGAATTCGTTTGAAAATAGGTAAAAAATAGAGCCTACACCTCCGATCAAAGAGATGTAGGCAATGTTTATCGTCCTTTTAGAACTTCATAGTTTTAGTATGGGTTCCTTCTCTTATATATGGTTTTTCCATATATTTAATAGAGAAAACTGTAACGTTCTATTACAGGGACTACACCTTTGGTGAAGCAGGTAGGATTTTCTGCCTAACGGCGATAAGTGCGGGGAAAGTATGCTGCATTGTGGCGAACCTTTCGGAACACACGTACATAAACAGTTTTACCTTCATTATCCTTTACAGGATTTCCCTCCTCATCGAGAAGAACTTCTTTGAAAGCCATCGTAATAGTCTTCATGTTCATTTTTGCCATCGTTTCTTTTTATTTAATGAATGATATTTTTATTCTAATTCCTTTTCAACTAAGTAATCAAAAACTTGTTCTAACTGTTCTTTAGTTAAATCGTTACACCGACTCACTTCAACTCCAAGAATAGAAGTAAGAGTTATGTCTTTATTACTATCAAGTGCATCAAGAACATAATAGTACATCCTTTCATTTACAACTGCACCACTTGCAAGTTGTTTACCTCTAAACTTTAACATATTCTTAAACATTATACTGTTAAATTAGAACAGAAGAGAGGAATCGAACCCCTATTTTAACCTTATCAGTGTTACGTTCTACCATTGAACTACTTCTGTTTGTTGGGAGGATTGCCGTAGGCTCCTCCCTAGCCTTAAAGAACTTAATTCGACATCTTATCTACAAGATCCGATACCATCTTAAGTCCCATCGCATCCATGGCAGCATTGCCATTACTAGTGTTTCCACCAGCCATAACAATTTTAGGAAGTTCCAGCTTCGATAAAGCTTCAGCTACACCAATCTTCGTTTGCATCTCGATTGTAGCTTTTTCTTTCGGGCTTAAACCTGCACGTACTAATGCTGCCTGACGGAATGCTTCTGCATCACCTTCAGCCTTCACTTTCTTTGCATTTTCCATTGCTTCCTTAGCAGCAAGAGCAGCTACTTCGTAAGCCTGTTGAGCCTTAGTTACCTCGACTGCTTTTACTTTTTCCTGCTCCCACTTTGCAGTCATAGCAGCAGCTTTACCAAGCTCCTCTGCCTTAATTGCATCCTGTTGAGCAGCAGCGGCTTGCGCCTTTGCAGTCTGGATATCCATGTTTGCTTTCTGTTGCTGAGCAATCTGCTTCTTAACTGTTTCAGAATAGTCAATTTTAGAAACTGCTACCTGACCGATCTCTAAACCATAGTAGGCAAACGGCGAAGATTCACTACGTTTGTATCCACCAGCTGAGAGAGAATCGGGGATAAGAGTTGCAATATTAACCAGCTTTTTATCTCCTGAAATTGCATCCAGAATCTCAACTCGCTTTACAGAAGTTTTGTATACACCATTATTGAGCTGGTCAGTGATATACTCAATAAGGTCGTTCTTCTTTTCAGCATAAGATTCAAATGCAGACATCAGAGGACCAGACGCATAAATAACCTTGGTAACAGTAGGCCGAACGAGGTCATTAATAAGCCTATCCATACCGTTATAATCCGTCTGAATACGTGCTAGATACTTAGGATCAGTAGGGAGTTTAACTCGAAGTGAACCATACACCATACCATCCGACGCATCATTAAAGATCACGGGAATAGGACTTCCCATCTGTTGACCAGCATCGTTGTCAGATCCGAATCAGAGCTGCTGAGTCTTGTAATAGACCGTCGTCTTACCCCACCACTGCCAGTGGAAGCCAGGCGTCGTCCAATACTCCATGTTACCCGTAAGGGGGTACTGGTTGACCACAATAGTTTCGTTCTTCACATCCTCTCCAATCTTACCGAGAAACACAACGCAGAAAACTGCGAACACTGCCACGAAGACAGCAATAATCTTTTTTAAATTCATATGATTTTATAAAGTGATTAATGTTTTCTTTTGTTTTTAAAGCAATCTATTAATAATATCAATAAACAGATTACAAGAATTATAAATAGAGGCGCCATATATTTTCTACCTCTTAATAAAGTAATAGAAAGGTATAATAGCCTTCCATGTTATCTTACGATTAGTTATTTTCCATACATCTAACAGTTGAAAAACAACTGCAGTATAATAAAAAATAAATAAAAATTCTAAGAGAATAATTGCAAATCTAAAGAACCACATAGTTTAATCGTCATCTTGGAGTACTAGCAATACTAGAAATTATTATTAATACTATTTCCATTAGGTTGATAAATTTTGATTGTTTGAGGGCGTACATCAATGATTAATGTATCACGACGATGTGTAAGATTACTATTAACTACCTTTTCTAAAGAATCTACCTTATATTCAAGATGGTTAATCTCTTTTGTAAACTTATCTGTCCAGTCTTCAGTAATTCTACCTTGAACTCCAAAAAAAGCAAAATTTACTATAAAGACAAAACCTATTATAATAAATATTGCAAGAGCTCGTAAACTTTTATTTTCCATAAACTAATACTGACAAGAACACTCAGGAGAATGAAGTAAAAACTTTTCTCCATAGTTTGTAATATACTTATGTCCATGATACATGAATTCATAGTATTTACAAACAAAAGAACCATCTTCTTTGTAGACTTTAAAAGAAGTTGCAGTGATTTTTGTAGGTTTCTTTTCTTGAGAATTGTTGTGGTCTACTTCACAACAAGATACTGCAAATACACATAATGCGAGTACAATAAGTAACTTTTTCATATTTTTACCATAATTATTTTCTTAAAAAAATAAAAGAGATAGACTGTACGTTTGGATCATCTAAAATGTGACCTCACAATGGTTACAACCCTACAGCTAGGTACTGTTGCCATATATTCTTTCGAATCTTCAGACTTTGCCACCTATCTCTATTATTTTCTAGGACCTATAACACCGATCAAAGTGTTATAGGTAAAAAGTGATAAACATTCCAGCTAGATAAATTCTAATTATGAGCTTATTGCACCAGCTCTTTAACCTTCGTATCATCCGTGTGCAACCTTCGATATTACTTGTACAGGCATGTTTATCAATAAGAGCAGATATTCATTTGGCTATCAATCATATGACCTCTCATATGCAATTGACTGCTACATCAAACATTCGTAGTTACAGCTACTAATAGTTTCTATTTTCCCAAACATCATTTAATCTGTACATTGCTTGACGTCTGTTTGCTCTTATAAACTACTAAGTGTAAGTTTCCTTGCGACAACTTAATCTTTTCGTTTTTCATTGTGACTACGGTAGGCTCCGCCCCTACTCTACTGACCTTCTCGGGCCAGTCTTTTACTGCATTCGTCTCTTAGTCAACCACCTTAAACATAGATCAAGCAGCCTACTGTCACTATGCACCTTCATCTACTCATAGGCTTGATCAGAAGGATTTAAAAAATTAGAGGTACTTACGTATGCAACTTCCCTCCGCCCGATACTAGGATCTCTCATGATCGGCTAGCCGTTGCAGCCTCTGCCAAGGCATCTCTGTTTCACACAATAAATTGGCAGATCTATCGCGTTTATCAGATCGTTCAATATATCTAAATTGTATATGTGACTTTAAAAACTAGAGTTTACAACACTCTAGAAAACGATTCACTTTAAGCAATCTGAAACTTATTCATCTGGGTTTATGGAAACTATGCCCACCAGAAGTAAAATACAGACTATTTCCTGGATTGTGCGCCACTCTCGCGATATCCTTGTCTTTAATTCCCACTCAATTGCGGTTTAATCCTATTACTTAAATTATGTTAACCCTCTTAAGTCCGTAGGCTATTTTTCTTGAGCTTCAATAGCATTATCATCGACAAATTCATCTACTAAAGATTGCCCAATATCGTTTGTTTCAATATCTTCCATACTTAAGCGTATTTAGTACAAGATATAATTGTTATTTTACTTGTAGAATAATTTTGTGCTTTTTGTATTGCTTCCTCATCAGAAGTTGCAATGACAAAAGCAAAACTTTGAACTGGTAAATTATCCTCGTTATAAAAATAATATTCTACACAATATTTACTCCCTATCATTTTTAGTTGTAATTTGAATGGCTCTATATACACCATAAATAATAAGAAGTGTATTGATAATAGGAGTCAATAAGATAATAAATTCTCCTGTCGTAAATAAGTTAAAAATTTGCGACTTGAAAAGTTCTCGATCTTTAAAGTATACTGCAATTATTATCATTACAATAACTACGAGAGTTATTTTATATATAAACCAAAACATAATTTTAATTTTTAATTTTGGATGTGAAACAGGACTCGAACCTGCGACCCTCAGCACAACCTGCCGCTCTATCCAACTGAGCTATTCACATCTTTTCACTAACCTTCTTACTATATGTTTTACTGCAACAACATCATAATAATATCCGTTAGCGTCCCAAATAGGTTGCAGCCTATATTTTATTAAAAATCTGTATCTCTTATTTGGTCATTGATACAGTTCGAACTCTCAAGGATGCAAGTATTAGAATCAATTATGCTGCCTTATGTTATCCTAACAGAAAAATTCTGTACAGCAGTGGAATCATCTAAATTCACCAAATCTTTTACTGAAGCCTGAAAGTATACGTAATTTTATTCAGTTACCTGAGTTTCTACCTCTGCAGGAGTCTCTTCCTTCTTAGGAAAATGAGTAATCTCCTTTATAGTGATATTCCTCGTAATCTTATCCTTGATATAGATTTTCTGAACACGAGTACGTGTCCGATAATCCTCACGTTTTGCAGCTTCGAGTGCCTGAATACGAAGCATACGTCTTACCTGTCCAATCGTTGACATTTTCTTTCTTGTTAGTTATAGATTCGAGATTTGAGTGTTGCCATCTCACGCTCCATGCGTGCGATTTCCTGATCGTAGGGAATAATCTTTCCCGTAATCCGATTCTCCTTGTCTTTACCTGCTTTTTTGAAAGCTTCATACGTAGCTTCTAGGCGAGCAAGAGCACCTTTGCGACGGACATTCAGTCCAGGTTTTCCACCCTTCATACTGTTTTATTTAATAGTTATTAATTACAGGTACAACTTGATACGTACACGCATCTTCTTGTTCTGCAACCCAGCGATTACATTCTTCTTGAGTACCTTGAAAAACTACATTACCTTCATCTTCAAGATATACAAGATCAATAACTTCCCACATTACTCAATAAAAACTTTTTCGTGTAAACAACAGGTCATTAACAAATCATACAATCTGTTAATGCAAATGTGAAGAACTTGATTTGTCTTTGTATTTACAACAAAGCCTTTAATTTGAACAATACGAAAAGGAATTCCTTTAATGAGTACAGCTTTATTAGAAGCTGTTGTAATACAAGAAATAATCATAGTTAATTAACCCATCTGATTTTTATACGAGGATTTTCCAAAGGATCATAAAAGATACTTCGAATCTGACCTTTGTAGTGATTCATTACTTCAATACAGTAGTTATCGAATACTTCAGCAGGAATCTTTTGCATACCTGCTTCTACTCGATAAATATTATCGAGTGAATCAAGTTCATGCATTACAGATATTGTAATCTGATTACGTTCGAACTCAGAAATAGGAGCTACTTTAGATACTTTTACTCCATCCTGAGGAAACTCTGTAATAGTTACTACTTGATCTTTAGGTTTAGAAACAAGTAATAAACAGGAAGTCAGAATAATTCCCATGAAGAGAATTAATCCTATAGCTTTACCTAAATTATTCATTTTCTTAAAGTTGTTATGGCGAGGCTGAGATAGTGACCATCACCGACCTACGTTCATACAAGGACGCTAGGCGACCCTTGTTAATCACACCTTCGAGTGGTAGTAGGCATAGAGTAAACTCTATTAACGTGCCGATTAACAAATAAAAACCAGAAATTATCGCAACAGAGCACTATATGCAAGTTCCCACTCCTTACGATTCTCAACGCTCGGAACCTGAAGATTACCGATACGTTTGAATATTAGGAATCTTGTTCCAGACATGATAGAAAGCGAGAACAATATCTCGTCGAAGGACGATCTTATTGTTCAACTTTTCTGCGATCTGAATGAGAGCAGCAGCTTTCTTACATGCTTCCATGTACTCTTCGTTAGAGATCTCCAAAAGACCGTTGTTGAACTTTCTCGAAGAGTGCGAACCCTTGATCAGTTGAATAGCTGCCTTGAATTCGAACTCAGGGAAAGCTTTCGTGAAATCCTGGAGCTGCTGATAGCCATGAAGACCTTTTTCCAGATAAGCTTTCATGTAGTCAGTGATTACCCAGTTTGCATGTCCTGCATTGAACTTGATTGCGAGATTCAGAGGAGATGCATCCGAGTTGATAATAATCACTCGAATTGCAGTTTTGTTCTGCGGATACTTCTCTTTCAGCATACGAAATGCTGCGAGACGATTCTGACCATCGAGAACTTCACCGTCTGCAGAAACATAGATAGGCGGCATCCACTCTCCATCGAGAAAAGCTTTGAAGATTCGATTTACGTGAGCTGTTCTCAGGGTACGATTCCCTGGAATGAACGAAAGATGTTTTACGTTTTCTACGAGATAACACTTTTCAAAGGGAGTACGACTCGAAAAAAGATCTTTAGACATAATTACAATTTTAGATATTGTTAAACTTAGAGGGTTTTAAAAATCTCCAGGTCATGGCAACCACACTATCGCTCGCTGGATTAAACCGTAGTTTTCATCTAACTAATGCCAACTGAAAAGTTATATGAAACTAGGTGTGTTATATAATCAAATGCAAACAGAGGTTTCTAAAAATGGATCTTAGTTAAGCTCAGAGAGGTAGCTCACTCTCACTAAGATCCAGCTACTAACTATGGAATATACGTATTATTCTTCAAGTTCATCAACCAACTTAAACTGAAGTGCAGTTTCGTAGTTCAACCATACGCCTTCTTCATTTTGTAAGTGCATGACTCTTTCAACTTGTTTTTCAGTTAAAGCTGATTTTCTTTTGAATATAGTTTTAAGTATTTTATTAGAAAATGCAAGATCTTCTTTAATAATACCTAAAAGTCTGAAAGTAATTGCATTACTTGTATTAATCCGAGGAGTATGAATAAGGATTTCTGCATCTTTATCCATATATCTCTTTTTTCCTGCTTGAGCAATAATAGTTGCTGCAGAAGCCACTTGACCATGACAAAAAGTAGTAACTGGAATGCTAAGAGAAAGAAGATAGAAGTAAATAGCTAAAACTTGATATGTACTTCCTCCAAGTGAATTGATGTGAATAGTTAATTCACGAGGTTCGTGTTTGATTACTAACTTAGTAAGTTCTTCAAGTGTAGAGATGCGATTCTTTCGAATTCGCAACCATTTTCGGATACCTATAGTGCCTTCAAAATATACTTCCATTACTCTTTTAGTCAATTTTAGATTTCAATTTTATGTACTCGGTACGGGATTCGAACCCGTGATTTCAAGAATGAAAATCTTGCGTCCTAGACTAACTAGACGAACCGAGCCCTTGCGTTATAGCCTCTAATCAAAGAAGCTATAACAACTTCTCTTGTTCACATAGCTTATTCAACCATCGCAAAAGATGGATAGACATTACGAACTAACTGATTATCACTTGTGACTAAATTTCGTTCCTATTGAGAAGTTTTGAGAATACTCTAGCGGTAATCCTCTTTACCCTCCATGCTATCGCACATGAATTCGCGTCATCCCGCAAACTCTTGTATTACTACAAGTCTCTATCCTTATCAGGCCGCTAGGTGATTCGTTACTCACCTGATAATCTTCAACTGCCTTCAATGGTTAAAATTCTACTTAATACATAGAATCTACATATAGTAGGACGACAGTTTCCTCTATATACCTAGTTGGCCAAACTAGGCGTTTTATATGTTATTTTTAATGCTTAAATTAAATATCAAAACAGAACTTAAAAAATCCTATTTCGGACCGTCTCGTGTTTTCATACTCTAGCTTTGAAGTTTAAGTCTAAAATCAAATCAAATAAAAAATTGTTCAAAAATCACTTGGGACCATCTCGTGTTTTCATTTTTGCTAATTTGATTACTACAAAAAACGTCAATTTTGTAGATAGGACTGTTTAACGACGTAATAAAAAGAGGAATGGACGGGTTTTCAACCTTGCAAAGCAATCGGATTTTTCCATTCACGTTATAATACACTTTCTAAGCCATCTGTTAGTTTTCTGTTATCAGTAACAATGGAAGAACTTAATTCCCATTAATAACTGTCCTGCAAGTGTCTGCAACGTGTTATATAAAAAATTCTAAAATACAAAATAAAACAGTTTTAACAATAGAGGGTACTACCAATCCTGCTCACGCAGACATCTCTATTAACTATCCAATTCGGAATAAAATTCAACTTGGGGAGGAGGATTTATATTCACAAATTAGTCCTTAGACCTTATGTGTAGATAGACTGTTCCTGGCGTTTACGAGTTGTGCCAGGGTTGCTCGTTGTTAATGGTTCAGTCACGGCAAGATAGCCCCAAAGGTTCTCGCTATGAATTCATTAACTACAAAGAAAGGAGGTGACTTACCAGCCAGTTTCGTATTTGAAATGACACTCGTCGAGCCATTCCTGAGCTGCAGGAACAGAGATTTCGCCGATCACACGCTTTTTGTCTTGCATCATGCTGAGAAACCAGCCACGAGGAGTTTTGAAAAGCGTCTGAAACTTGTGTCTCGCATTTTCTTTCGGTGCGCGAAAAGCCTTATAGTTCGGCTTCTTTGCTTTGAGACATGCGAAATCCTTTTTTCGCATAGTTTTCTTAGAAATAAACATAATTACAATTTTAGGTATTGTTAAACTTTATTTAAGAGTTTTAATGTCTAAAATAACTTTTTCAAGTGTTTCAATAACTTGATTTTTTATTTGAGACTGTTTGCATTCTTGAGATGCAATTTCTTGATCACTAGGTATTTCATTGAATTTTTCTTGGACTATTTTAAAATATTCCTCAAATTCTTCTTTTTTTGAAATTATGCTTTTTACAAAGTCTTTTACAAAATTCTTCAGAGTCTTTGGTATGCAAGAATAAAATAAATTCTTGAACAAAAAGCTTAAAAATATTATTCTTACAGAGCATATTATTTAAAATTAAAATTTTGTTAGACTTTTATTAAAAAGATTCATATAATCCCATTGTACACTGGATAACTTAGAATCACTAACTAGAAAAAACTATTTTCCTAATCAAGTTTGAGAATCACTCTTATTATCTCATACATAAGGCTGATGAGGCACATATGCGACCTATGTAAGCTCTGCAGAACTCATAGGATTTTTGTACCGAGAACGGGAGTTGAACCCGTACGGCCATTACTGACCAGGGGATTTTCATCTGAATTTGATCAGATCGGACTATGTCTTCTCCATGCTTTTCAGTTTAGGAGGTGAGTATATAGTCTCTACACATTTAGAAATATTTCTATTTCACTTAGCTCGGCGTTATTATGGGCGGTTAACTCCATACCTTCACCGAATTAGCCCACATTCACATCAGAAGTTTCCTTCTGAGTGCTCAATCCTTCATCAATATTACTATTGATAGATTTAGTAGATTTTCGTATTTTTTGTCTTTTACAGTAAGAATCTGTTTGTGAATGACAATTAGCAAATACAAAGACAAAAATTACTTATGTCTACCTATAAAGTCCCCTGCGGCTGCCATTTCGCCATCTCGGCATCCAATATTTATTCCTTACGTTTTCATACTATAATAATTACAAGAGCAATTAAAAGAGATAAAAATGCCATAATGAAGAAAATTAGTTGCGGAGTCAGGATTCGAACCTGAATCTCCTGGGTTATGCGTGGCCCAGGCTGGTTATCCAGTTACCATGCGCAATACACTCCGCGATATAGATTAATGTTTGAAACTCCAAGTTCCATTGTGATTTGGAAAAGATATCGCTTCCACAATTCATTAAATAATTATTACTACCGTCTTGAGCAATAATATAACTCATAATGTACTCACTTCCTTTGTGACAGTCAGTTAAGGAATATATACATTACTTGTCGACCTACTGTACTTCGCTCCCTTACACTATTCGACGAGTGTGAAAAGCCAATTTCGGGTCTTATTTATACTCGTTTAAACCCTACTTACATTAGGTAAACTAATCATAGTAAATCCAGACATTAGTTTCTGGTAATCATCAGCAGGATTTCGAGTTTATGTATGTTTAAAGTTTGAAACTTTGAATTGTCAAATTATAAAATAACTAATATTACCAAAAGCGATTGTTTAAACTTCAAAATAGTAATTGAAATTATTATTATTGAAGAGTAACTTTCTGAATGTGAGAATAATAGATATTTTACATAAAGGAAGTTGGTCTGACAAATTGACAGTTTTAAAAAGAGTAGAGGATGAATAACAGTGTGATAATCAACGACTTACACCGATCACTTCACCCTCTACTTCAGTCACAACATGACATTTTGTCAGGTGTTTCTGTCATTTTGTCATGTCAATATGTCAAAGAACTATTATTACTATGCAATCGCAGTTAATCTCGGTTAAGATATATAGTTAAAGCGATTGCGGCAATTACTACAGCTACCCAAGGACCACAAGCCATGACTATTACTGTAGCAATCCATCCAAGCATAATCAAGCCAAAGATTATACCGAGTATTACTTTAATTGCATCCATAATCTTTAATAAAAATGTGGGAAGAGCTCATCACTTCTCTTCCCACGGTCACTAATCATCTAAACTCATCAAATCATCACTAGGGCCTATAAGTCCGATCAAAGACTTATAGACAATGGACACATCGTACAATGTACCACATGTCATACCGTCCTTTTTCAAGGACTCAGAAACTTTCTGGATTACTATATCAGCTATCTGCATTAGCTACATATATTCTACCCATATTAGTTTCTAAACAGTTAAGAGGCCGTACTCACGACCCCTTAACTGTAATTTGACCGTTACGCATACTCGAGAACGGGTACTTCGCGCTCCGTCAGTTCATCGGTTGCGACACCGTTGTTGAACTTACGAACCTTGATCTTCGTCATCTCCTTGCACGTCAGCTTCTTGCCACACGTCTTGACTACACGATCGTAGTCATTCTCTGCCTTCTGCAGATCCTTACATACAGGACCGACGAAGTTGCCCTGATAGTCCATGCGACGAAGTGCTGCGACCGAGAAATAGCCGTCCTGACCGTTTCGTTTCACTACGAGCAGTGTTTCAACTGCATCACTGTTCGGACGAACAGTACGAGTGAAAAGCTGAATATCAGCTTCCGTGTCAGGAAATTCGACAACTTCATTCGGTGCGATACCGTAGGTTACTATACCTACACCCTTTTCCTTCAGGAATTCGGGAGACACTTCTGCTACTACACGCCCACCAGGAGCTGCAATCTTCGGCAGATTTTTTACTTCAGAAATCTTCATCTTTTATAAATAAATTAAATTAAACTTCTATGTACTACAATCACGTTTATTTTATACTTGTGATGTACTACGAACTTGTCGGGAGCTTTGGTACCTGTTGGTGGCTTTGGTTGATGGAAAAAAGAAGGAGAGCAGGGATTGCTCCCCACTCTCCAGTTATTATGCCAGTTCCTCGAATAACGAGACTGGTTTGAGGTCAAACTCTCCCTCCAGCTTCTCACGGTCCTTGTTGAACCGCTGGAACTTAAAGGACTGGTTCTCCGTGACTTTGAGCCGCTTGCCTGCGAGGAGTTGGGTGACCTCCAACGCATCACCGCAGGTGAGTATGCGCAGATTGAGGTCGTGTTTCTCGCGAATGGCCTCCATGTAGTCCGTGCGACCTTCAGGTGCGATCTGACAACCGCGCTGAAACGTGCTGAGCGGGAACCAGCGCCACACTCCGTTGATGCAGCAAAGGATCATGAGACCCCGAACGGTAATCTCCTCACCGTCTTTGTTGACGGTCTTAAATTCCTTCCCCTGCTTGATGAGCTGGATATCGAAGTCCTCAAACTCGACCGTATCACCCTTCAACAGCAAGTTCTGGGTAAAAATAGTCTTCGACTTCAAGATCTCGACAGTTACGTCATCGAATCCCCTGTTGGCTGCATCCTGCAGCATTTCGGCCCTCTTGGCGCCTTTTAATTGTTTCATAAACGTGATGAGTTAAAGATGAGTGATTAGTTAGTGATTCGCTACCTTTCAGTAGCTTTTGTTATTTAACCAGTGCTCGAAGTGCTTGTAGCTTAGCTTCGAGTCCTGCAATGTACATCTCAACAATTACATTGAGCGGAGTAGTAACAGTCGATAAAGCTTTTACAGTGTTGTGAGAAATAGCTTCTATTGAAGCTATTTCATCTGCAACACGTTGGGTTCTGTCATCCATAGCAAAAGCTATTAAAGAAAGGGCTTTGAGCCCTTTCTTGATTACACCTGCCCACATATCGCGAGCAACATCCATGAGTGCACGATCTTCTTCCGTGACCTTATCGACGTTCTGCAGCTTGAGTGGCTCCTGATAAGTGTAGTGAGCCTTGCTCGTGCCACAATTGTGAACGTCCGACATCGATTCTGCTTCGATGAGCAGGTTGTGAAAAACAGTCTGTACCATGGTTTGATAGTTTGATGAGTTGTGAGTGGATTATTCCGCTCTAAATAATATTCAGATATTTTGGTAAAAAGAAAAAAAATCTATCTCGGATTTCTCCGAGATAGATTGAGGTGGTTAGCGTTTCCACACGACCTTGCCAGTGTTCCACTCGCGGATGTCGAATGTTACACTCGTAGAGTCTTCATACGCTTTCTCGCGCGATGACATAGTCGTCATGGTTGTAGCTGCCGTTCCTTCGAGCAGATTTACGGTAGGCTTGCCCATGAACGAGAGGTTGGTGTAGTTGCTGCTGTTGCAGGTCAGTTCAACCTGGTCTACAGGACGAACCGTGAGTTCTGCAGTGCCAGTGAGGATGGCAAGCGCGTTCTCTCGAGTCTCTTCAGGATGAGCCTGAATGAGAGCTGCTATGTGCTCAGTGAGCTCAGCAGGGTTTGCCGACGAAATGGAAGTAGCGACGATCGATTTGATAAGTGCGATGTTTTTCATAATGGTATTAGATGAAAAAGTTTAACATATAGACAGTTCAGATGCTTTGGTTTCTAAAAATAGAACTTTTGTCAGAAATATTTTACTCGAAAAAATTTCGATTTTCCATCTGAAACCCCCAGGGGGAGTTTTAATAGAGTATCCATATGTGTATACAATATATACAATATTCGTATGTATACATGATATCCATACACAAATCTCTTTTTCTAAACTCAATGGGGGGGGTTGTTTAAACAACCCAACAGGTATATAGATCTGTTCGAGCGCCTCCGCGAAGCGAGAACATATATAGATAGGTATCTCCCAGGGCATATAAGTGTATCTCCCAGGGTACTTTTTTAAAATAGGTGTATCAAAAACGACACCTTAGTGTATCTCCCAGGGCTATTTTTAAATTGAATGTACTATATCAAATTCTTATACACTTTAAATAAATATTGGTATAAATATTTGGTAATATTAAATAAATGTTATATCTTTGTAATATTAAAAATATTAATTTATGGATAATAAAGTACAACACATTCAAGTCCCTCATGATTTGGGGGTTGCAAAAGAAATTAAAATGAATCCTACTGATTATCTCATTTATGGTTATATGAGAAAAAATATGGATAAAGATACATTCCAAACTTTTGTTTCACTAAGAACTCTTGCAGAATTAGCAAGAGTATCTATTAATACAGTGCAAAGTAGTATTAAAAAACTAAATGCAGCAGGTGAAATTAAAATTCTAGAAAAGAAAAAAGGTAGGAGTAATATTTATGAGATTCAAAAATCGGGAAGATATTTTGAAAGATTTACTTACGAGTTTATGGATGCTGAGAATACTACTCCTGAAGAAAAAGGAGTTCTATTAGCAATGCAACAATACACTAGTACAAATGATGGACAATTTGCTATTACAACTAAAACTAATAAAGAACTTGCAGCAAAAATGGACATAAGTACTAAAGTATTAACTAGAGTATTTAGACAATTAGAAGATAAAGGTATTTTAATTACAAGTAGAACATCTGCTTTAGATAAAATATCAGGATTACGTAAATCTGCTAAACTTATTGATTTATCTTTAGTATGTCAAGCAATATTATTTGTAAATCAAAAAGTAGATCAACATTCAGAACAGATTGAAAAACATTCAGAAGATATTAAAAATCTACGTAAGGAAATTATGAAATTAAAACAAGAAAATGAAAAACTTTTAAGTAGATTAAATACTAATTCTGATTTTAATTTTGCATAATATGGATACAACAAATATGACTATAACAGATAAGACTACAGCAGATTTGTCGGGTACTATTTCATTTCCTGGAAGTATAATTAATACAACACCTAATCCATATATAGGTATGGCAAGTACTATAGGGGTAGCGAGTGCTATGGCAAACTCAGTAGGTACTACAGTAACTAATCTAAAAAATGAATTAGAACAAAGAATCGCAGCTTTAGAAAGCGTAACAAGTTATTTATTATCTAAAGTTTCTGAATTAGAAAATAAAGTAGATAATTTAACATCTAGAATTTCTGAATTAGAGAATCCAAATCGTTGTAAATTAGATTCAGAAATAGGTGCTGTAATTTGTGATTTATAAAAATAATGTATATATTTGCAAAATAATATAAAACAATTATTATGAACGATATCACATACAGACCATTCATACGAGATAGTGCTTTAGGAGATATTAATATTCAAATTCCAAATCTTGAAATACCTGTATATAAACCCAGATATTCTCAACCTTTGGAAGATGATACAGAGACAGAAGTACAATCTCAAGTAGAAAAGATAAGAAATCCAGAACCAATAGTTCAAGAAACTACAGTTCATAAATTCAATTCTAAAAAGGATTTCAAAGATACAATGCTTCCTATTTATGAAAGATTATTAAAATCAAAAGGTTTAAATCCTGCATTTGCTAAATCATTAGTAGCACAAGACGGATTAGAATCAGCTTGAGGTTCTAAACCTGCAGGATCATATAATTTTGGAGGTATTAAAGGAAAGGGAACAACTAAACGAACTAGAGAAGTTATTAATGGTAAGGATGTTTATATAAATGATCAATTTAGAAATTTCAAATCACTTGAAGATTATGCAAACTTTAAAATTGATCTATTAAATAATAAACGTTATAACGCATTCTCTGGAGATATAAAAGAATTTGCAAATAGAGTTCATAGAGGAGGATATGCTACAGATCCAAGATATGCAAATATTTTAAATCAAGTTATAGCTTCTGCTAAACATGGAGGAGTATTAAAATTTCAACAAGGAGGAATTCAAGAAGGAAAACAGTGGCTTGAAGATTGATATAAATCACGTAAAGGTTTAGTAAAACAAAATGTTAAACAAGTTCTACCAATTCCTCTCCCTGTAACTGAATCTTTAGTATTTAATGCACTTAAAAGAAATTTAGATCTTACTAGAGCAAAGATAAATCCGAGTAAAGTCCCTGATAATGCTTCAGAAGTTTATTATCCGTTTGGTAGAAGAATATTTTTAACAGATGGATCAACTAGTACTGCAATTCATGAATGAACTCATAGTAGTTTACCTGATGCACAAGAGAAAGTAATTAAGAAGTATCAAGATAATTTTGGAGATACTGTCTATGATAATAAAACAATCGTTCCTGATGAATATTTAGATAATCCTCAAGAAATTTATGCTAGATTAATGCAGTTAAGATATAGTATTAATGCAGATCCTAATCATAAATTTACTAAAGAAGAAATACAAAATATTAAGAAGGAACATTTAGATCATTATACTCTTACAAATAGACTTAAAAATTCAGAAGGTAAAGGTAGTTTCTCAGTATCACAATTTGATAAAGATAGAAAGATAATTCAATCAGAACCATTTAATCCCGAATATAAAATTGTACCTGAAGAGTCTACAGTTACTCCACATTATAATAAAGAGAATACATATAATTTATTGAATAGATATAGTGATGATTTCTTACTTTATTTATTTAATAATGTAGCTCAAGTACCTACTAAAAAGAAAGATACTACATTATATGCGCAGTTAGGGTTAAAAATACCTAAGTATCAGAAACCATCTGGGAAATTAATGAATCGCTCTACACGTATATGGATGCAAGATAAAAATGGAGAATATGCATGAGCTAAAAGAAATAATGTTTCTAGACCTGAATTTTGAGATAGGTTAAGAGATGAAAATAAGGAATCTATTGTAGATTGAGAGAATCCTAACTCTATAGCTACACATAAACTTGGATATGGAGAAATAGATAATAAAATTATTATCTATCCAGAAGTTCAAAAAATTAATGAAAAACTAATAGATTATACAAGGCCTCCTTATTCGCATAATGCAGGAATTATTAACGCATATAATACAGGCAATTATGTAGTAGCTCCCAATGAAGAACTTGCAGAAAATTTTACAACTACATACAAGCAGAAATATCCTGGATTTATAGAACATGATGTTTTCGAGGATGAAGTAAGTAGAGATGTATATAATTCAAAAAGCGATAAAATAAATTATGTATATAATAAACTTCTTGCAAACGGATATACTAGAATGCAAGCTTCAGCTATTTTAGGCTCATTGTTTATTGAAGGACAGCTTGATGAAAATAAAAAAGAGACTGGAGGAAATGGATATGGTCTTCTGCAATGAACAGATTCTACACGTAAAAATAATCTAAAAGAGTTTAAATCTCCTACTGCAAAAAATGAATTTGAAAGACAAGTAGATTTTTTGATTCACGAATTGAAAGATCCTGATGTATGGCTAGGGCAAAGAAAATTAGATGAATTTTTAAATGCAGGGGATATAGATAGTGCAACAGAAATATTAGCAAAGAGATTCTGCCGTCCAAGAACAGGAAGCGAAAAGATGGACGCTAGGAAAGAAGTTGCAAGATTTTATGTGAATCAACAGCCTAGGTACAGCTTAACAAACAAATACATATATGGACAATAAGTTATATGATAAAGTAATAACAAAACTGCAAGATAAAGATACTCCAAAAATTGAATTAAAAGATTACGGTTTTTATAAAAATGCAGCTGTAACTTTTATTAAAGATTCAAAAGTATATTATGCAGTTTTAAATAATGGATCTAATGGTAGTGAAAATTCTATATTAAATCCAATGAAAGAAGTAATTTCAATTATGGAACTATTAAAACAGGAACACGAAGAAATAGATGATGTCACACTTTGTGACGTGTTCATTGATATTCCAGATGATGTTTATACTTGAATATTTGTAATATATTTAAAATAAACTGATAAATGCATAAATATATACATACATGTTTACATTAAGAAAAATTACACAAACAGGTGTTGAAATGAATTTTAATTTAGGAGATTCATATACACTAGTTACAAAAGAAAATTCTCCAGAAGAATTTGAAAAAGGTTTAAAAGAACATCCGTTCTATGGAGATATTTATGCTTTTGTATCTTGAAATAATGAAATATTACCATTATATAAAAATCAGAAAAATTATATAGTTTCTGAAAGTGGTAAAACATATGATAATTTAACATATAAATAAAATGAAAACAATGACTTGGAAAACAAAATTAATTATTGCCGCAATTATAATTGCTTTAGTATTGGCAGGTTGTGGTATTGTATCAGCAATGAGCTTTAGTAGTCTATTACTTGCAGTTGTAAGTTTAGCTGTAGGTGTAGGTTGTGGCTGGTATGCAAAGAATGTTTATGATAAGTATTTCAAAGATAAGTAATGAAAATATATAAAATATTCTACATATTAGGATTAATGTTTATGGCATTATTCTTTTTAGGTACTCTAAACTCAGTAACTCCAATCTATGCATTACTAAGTTTAGTATCTTTTATAATTAGTGGAAGATATTATAAAGAAAATGATTAAACAATTTATAAGCCAAAATATTATTGGGGGGGGGTTAACTTCAAAATTAATTTTCAAGGAAATATTTTAGCAGTTAAATATGGAACTGAATTAGAATTCTATGTTGGGGGTACTACCACTCCATATAAAGTTAAACAATGGGTTGGGGCATTAACTACAAATACTCTTATACTCCCTTCATGATATGTTAATGATCCTAATGGTTGAGGCTTTATTTTACATATTGTAAGTAGTGAACTTGCATTAGATATGCCTAGAAAATATTATTTTAAAGCATATGTAGATGGAACATATATAGGAGACGCTGCTGCAGATAGTATTAATGGCGAGTTGTCTTTTGCAGGAATACATTCAGGTTCATGTAAAACAATTGAACTTGTATGAACTATACTTCCTACAAATATTATATCACTTAGATATGACAAATATACTTCAGGAACTTGAACAATGAGTACTAGTGTGTTAGCTAAATACCCATTAGCTTCCGATTTAACATTAAGTGTAAGATATAGTGAAGGAGAAGGTACCAGTCCTATAGCTACATGGTCTATGCCAAAAGGTTCCACGAGTTTACAGAACAAAACCATTGCATTATTTGAAAAAGCTCCAAAATGTTTAATAATTAATCCATTACCAGCATATGATAGTACATATGTTTATGCTCATAATCCGTATTCAAACTATGTATGTTTTAATATAGATGATTGTCCAATGTATAAGGATGATCTTGGACATAAAACATGAATGGATGTTGCAACAGCATTATGGGGAGGTGTAAGCACAAAGAATGGATGGCCTGATATAACTATGACTACAGAAAATGATGCGATGGCCCCATTTAAATATCTATCAGATGATGCAAAAACTTTACTGTTTATGTGGGCTCCAGAAAGTATGATTTCGATTAGGCAAATAAAAACTTTAATGTGGGAAGATACAAAATATCCTGGAGGTACCCAATATATTTATTACTACCCAGATTATCCTGGAACAGAATTAGGAGAAGAAATTGTAAATAAAGGAATCTTCTTATCCTTAGATCTAAATAAAGCAACTATGAAACCTGCTAAATGAAGAGGACCAATAGATTAAACAAAAAAGGAACCCAATTGGGTTCCTTTTGTTTTAAATTCTCATTTCTACACTAAATACTTCGAAATTAATCTCTACGTTTACTTCCTTCAGTTCTTTGGGCTCCAAAATCATTTACATATACCTCTATAGATTTATATTGAAATAAGTTCCCCCCTATTTTGGGATATAAATAATTTATTCATATTACGTTGTTACAAAATCCGTCCCTTTACATACAGGACATGACGCTGGAGCTACAGCACCTTGAGCTACATATCCACATCTTGTACATGTAAATTTCTTTGTTGCAATAAATGTAGCACCAACAGAATATACTGTAGTATCATTAAGAGTAGCTATATCTCGTGCAAATAGTTTAGCATTATTTCCAAGATCTTCTGATTCTGTAAATATCATAAAGAATCCTTCATTTGAATAATTTATAAGGTTCTGTATACATGTGTAAGAACTTGCATCACTAATTACAAAATGACATGTAGAAGAACCTGCTCTTATCATTAGGTCAGACTCACCTATTCATTAATCCCAATCTGCAGGCATTATAACACATTCTTCTGAATATTTATTTCCCTGCATAAAAGTAAGTGATGCAAATGCTGCTAAAGAAGAATTCTTTGGATTTCCACTAAGGCCATTAATGCCATTAAATAAATCTACAGGAGTATCTAATTCTTGTATAACAGAGTCTCCTGTAAAAAGAAAATTTCTAAATTCAGAATCAGGAAATTCTGTTATATTAAAAGCAATCGGATATCCAAAAATGCCTCAACTTCTTTGAATCTCTTCTATAACATTAACATTATAAGGTGCTGCAACTGCAGTTAATGTATTATAATTTCCTGAAGAATCTAAATCTGTAGGTTTTGCTAATTGTAATATGGCATGGAACTCATCATTACCCTCATGATACGTGCAGGTAGCTACTAACACTATACTTTCGGAAATGGTGCTAATTTAATCTTGTTTATATTTTGTGATATAAATGTTTTCATTTTCTTTTATTTTTGTTTCTTGTTCAAATTCAAGAATTTTACTATAAAACTCAAAAAAGAATTCTTCGAGTGTTATCTTGGAATTCCTTTTTGCATTTTCTAATAAATCATTCATAGTTATTACCGTTTAGGAACTCCTCCAAACTTATCAGCTTGATTTTCTGGCCAAACTGAATAATAACTTTTAGCTCTAAGTTTAGCACTAATTCTTCTAAGACCTACTCAGCAAATACTGCATAAACCAGGGCCAGGTAAATAAAGCCATCCTCATCTAATACTCTGTCTTGTGTGGCCTCATTCATGATCTTTAATGCTGTTTCTATTATATTTTCTAGCAGATTCACCCATTAGAATATATAATCCTAATGAAATACCTCCAGGAAAGTCGCCAGCATAAATTGGAATTTGTTTGTATGTTTCTTTATACTCTACATTATAGAGTTTGGTTAAGATGAGACCTAGGAGACACTGTGGGAACTCCCAGATCCATCTTAATAGTTTAATATATCATTTCATATGTTATGCTTTAAAAAAGTATAGTTTTTTCCCATGTGTATTTGGAGAAATATCAATGTGTAATCAAGAGATTTCACCTTTATTATCTCATTTTTCTACTCGTATAGGATATCTAAGTTTATCTTGATTATTTTCGAGAATTTCTCTCATCTCTTTAGCAGTTAATTTAGTTGATATTAAATCAAACGCTTGACCTTTGCAATTTCCAATAATTGCGATTTTGCCATTTCTTCGAGTTATAATAGTCTCATTACGGTTACTAACACATCAAACATATCCAGAAAATTGTTTTTTAGATCAATCCTTTTCGTTAATTCTAGTTTCAGACCTATTTAAGTGGATATATAAATGATGTATTTCACGAATTGTAGTTTCAATATTATTACATATTACTTTCTGATTTGTAAACGATCTTTTAATACATCGCATTCCTGCAAGTATACTCATTTTTTGCAGCATATCGATATTATGTTCGTCTGTAGAGTATATGGTCATGCAGTTACAATTAGTTCGTTTATCAATTGTTCCATCAAATTTAGCATATGTAATTAATAATTCCTTCAATATATAAGAGGGAAGTTCTAATACAGTATTAGGTATTTTCTTATTCTTTCCAATTATATCTAAAACCGACTTTGTGACTTTCGTTACTGGAAGTATATATTGCCAACAATAATAAGGATCGCCATTTGATAAATAATAACTAATAACTTTAGTTTTACTATAAGATAGATTAAGATTATATAGAATGTTTTCCAATTCATTAATATCTCTTTCTTTAACCAACTTAAATACAAAATTATTATATTTTCTAATATTTTTTTTAGAAATTGAACCATCAGCAATAACTGCCATTGCTAATCGCCAAATATTTAAATCAAAATCTTCACTAACACTTAAGTTATTAGCAGCATTCATTATTTCTCTACGTTTGCCAAATGAATCTTTTGCTAGTTCAAATCTATAAAACTCACGGTCTTTATAATTATTCTTCGCCTTAGTTAAAAGTCTATGCTGATCTGTTACAAAAATATCAATTAACTTATTTTGTATTTGAATTATTTCTCCGTCATATTTTTGAAAGAAATATTGTTGAATTGGCACTATTTCTATTCCATTCTTATCTATATTATAACTATATACTTTGTCATTTTGGATATCTATTGTATTATAAGTTTTTCAACCATGGTTTGTAAGTATTTCAGTATTTATATCTATACAATGGTAACTATTTTTAACTCCTACACCACATCCAGGTTCTCTATAACCACTATAATTTCTAGATCCTCCTGCATATCAATTATTGCATATAAGAGGAACATTTAGAATTTCTCTAACATTCTCTAAAGCTTCAAGAGCTTTTGGATCTAGAAATTTTATAGCATCATCACCATATTGATTATATATTTTAGATGATACTAATTCTTTTACTTGAAAATATTTATTTGCTTGCATATTAATTAGTACATGGATTATATAAGCATGCTCATGCATGTCCTATAAAAATCTTATTTCTAATATAATTATCTTCAATTTTATCTAACATTGTATAAAGCTCTGAAATTTTATATAATCAATGCTCTCCTTTATTTGAAGATTTTATAATTAAAGGAGTAAAGTTAAGTTCTTTAGATATAGAGGCCACTATTTTGTTTGCATTCTCAGAATATTCATCAGCATCATATAAACCATAAAAATCTTCATTTATAATAATATCTTTTAGCTGAGGTTTAATTCCAAAAACTTTAAACCGCTCTCACTCTATCTGAGATAAAAATCCAGAGGACAATCTTTTTGAAACAGTATCAATATATACTCTAGCGTAGTATTCTTCTGCAACTTTGATTATATCTGGCATAGTTTCTTTTAATGATTCAAATGAACCAAAAAATAAATCTTTACAGATTCTTTTTTGAGTAGAATGACCATCTTTCAATCTTGAAAGAATTATTACTCTTACATAATAATCTTTTTCAAAGTGAAGAATAGGTTTTAATATCTCTAAATTATTTATCATATTGAAGGTATGTGTTAATATTATATATGAGATAATCTCCTACCAGACTTTCGTCTATATAATTTGAATCTCCATTTACTGCAGTTTGTCCAGTTATAATAGGTATTCTTATCTGTTCAACTGCACTAAGTATAGTATCTATTTCCTCTACAAAATAATAAGAAAGTACTGAATAATTTACTTCCATATACATATTAGAAACCATTCCATCTTTATCTACACATATTAAATTAAGTTGAGGTCTTGTCATACTAGAAACTAAATCTGCACGTTTAGCTCAATTAGTTTGTAGTTTACTTATATATGGCTTGTTATTTGCATTAAATTCTAAAGTCATAGGATTGTTTACTACTAATATTCCTGCACTTGAATTATATAAATCTACTTTAAATATTCCTTGATAACTTCCAAACTGACTAATATCCATATAAAGATTAGTGTTTACTGCAATATATTCTCCTGCCATAGAAAACTTTGTGGGAGCTATATAATCGTATTTTGGATTAGGGTTACATATTTCAATAGTTGCAGAATTAAACGTCATACGTTCTACTGAAGATATTGGAAACGATAAGTTTACAGGTATAGCAAAATTCTTATGATCAAAACCAATACCTGTAATTTCCATTGTTCTCATAGATACAGTATAGTTTACAGGTAGTGGAATATTAGCTCCCGAATAAGTATTAAATGTTAAATTTACAGTTATTTTAAAATATTGTTCTTGATCATCATAATCTAAAGGATAATCAAATGAAACCCCAAATAAGCAATTAGTCGTGTGTAAGGGTTCAATACCTGAATCTATAATTGTTGGAACTGTATAATTTGGGCCATAAAAATAAAAATAAGACTTATTTATTTTTTTACCCCCCCCCCTGTTTTGAAAGATAAATTGTTTTATCATACCTTTATTTTTTATCCTTATTTCACTTAGCAGCATTCTGAGCAAAAATAGCACGTTTTCTGGTTACTGGATTTTTACTATGAGTTAATTCCTCAGTAGTTTTGCCAGTTTTCTTTTTAGTAGCATTAAATTTACCTCTATTTTCTGGTTTAATATGGATTTTACTACCATTCTTCATCATTTCAAGATAACCTAACATAATATTATCTAGATTACCTTTTTCATCTGCAGGTTTACTATATGCCTGCGCAATTTTGTTTAAAATTTCATCGTTATATTTCATAATTATAATATTAATAATTGAATATGTACATTATTTGTGCAAATATAGTTATTTATTTATTTAAATACAAACATTTTACTGATTTATTTGGATATACAAAAAAATTATTATATATTTGCATCATCCAAATAAAATTATACAAATAATTTAAAGAAATAGATATGGCTAAGAAACAACACGATTTAAGCTCAGGACTCTCATGACTGGGGACTATCCTACAGTATATTAGAGATTATGGAGTATATAGTATCTTTAAAGCCTTAATCATCATGTTTATGTTAAGTATTACTTTGAGAATATGTTATGATCCAACATTTTTATTTGATAAGTGTTCAGAATATATGAGTCAGAAACATTCACAAGAATTGTTAAATAGGATTGATGATGATAAGAAAGTTAAAGATCTACTTCCAAGACTATTATATATGTCAGGTGCAGATAGAGTATGAGTAATACAATATCACAATGGTATTTCTGATTGATTATATGGTTCTATGCGATTTGAGTTATGTAGAGAAAACGCACACTCAATCAAAGAACAATATAATAATTTTCATCTTAGTTGATTAAATCTTCCTGATTATTTAAAAACACATAATCAGTTTATCGGTAACTTAACTACTTTAGAACAAATAGATCATGTAATGTATGATCAATTTAGAAAAAATAATGTAGAATATTTAGCATGTACTCTACTAAAAGATGATACTGGAACTCCAACAGGAATTTTAGGATTCACTTGAGAAAAAGAAAACGAAGTAGGATATGAAGATAGTACTATTAAAGAGAATTTAATTAGATACGGAGCAATAATAGGACAATATATATAAAATCAAATATAATAAACAATGCCAAAATTAAGTAATGTAAAGGAAAAATATGTTAATGGATATCAAGTAGACAAAGAAACAGAAGATGTTATTTATTCAGATGCAAAACATCTGTACTTAGATAAATATGACAATAAGCCTTATGTATCTGTAACAACATTGATACATAAATATGTTAATGAGTTTGATTCAGCATTCTGATCTGCATATAAAGCTTGCGAAGCTTTAGTAGAACCAGAAATTTTTAAAGTTGTTAAAACTACATTACTAAATACAAAACGTTGAAATCCAACTTTACTTGAAAAGTTAAATATCAACGAAGAAGAGTTTGAAAATAAACGGGCAGAAATACTTCAATCGTATGAAGTAGAAAGAAATAAATCTTGTGAAAGAGGTACAAAAATACATGCTCAATTTGAAAACATGTATTATCAATCTGAAGAACAAGATCTAAAAAAGTTTGGACTTGGAGGAAAGTTTACTTGCAAAAAAGGATACTATCAGTTAGATTTAGAAAAAGGAGTATATCCTGAATTTATGATTAGTTATAAATCAGATGATGGAATACTAAGAATTGCAGGACAGTTAGACTTACTCATTAAAGACGGTAATGATATTTATATATACGATTATAAAACTAATAAGAAATTAGAAAAAGAATCATTTTATAATAAATTTACTAAAAGTAGAACTATGATGAAATTCCCAATGGATAATATTATGGATTGTAATTTTTATCATTATTCGTTGCAGTTATCATTATATGCTTACTTACTACAAAAAATTAATCCAAACTTTAATATTAAAAAATTAGTATTAATTCATATTGATCACAACGATCATATTTCAGAACATGAATGTGATTATTTAAAATCAGATGTTGAAAGAATGCTTAAACATTATAAAAGAGACGTTAAGATTAAATCTGAATTAGATTTAGATAAACCTATAGTATTTTAATTATGGGACTATTAGATATAATTAGTGGACATGTTAATGAAGCAATTAATAAAAATGAAGACTTATCTGAAAAAAGATTAGCAATTTGTAAAGAATGTCCATTATACAAAGAAACACCAATGGGTCCGATATGTAATCCTAGATTATATATTAATGAAAATAATAAAACAGACTATTCAGATAGACCAAAAATTGGATATAGAAAAGGATGCGGATGTAGATTATCTGCAAAAACAAGACTTGCATACGCAAGATGCTTAGTAAATAAATGGTAATAAGTTAAATTTAAAAATGTAAATGATTATGGGAAAAAATCTTTTAGGAAATGCACACATGCAAGAAATGGGAGTTCATCTTATGGGAGCAAACGTTAAACATGAAACAAAGGAATTAACTCCTGAAGAAATTGCTGCTCTCAATAAAAAAATGGAAGAAGAACAGCTTTTAACAGCAAATAGATTACTTGAATTAAACAAAGGCACAAAAGATGCATCTAAAATGAGGGTAGCTGCAACAGGATATACTGTTATTATAAAACCATTTGAAAAAAATCCTTATAGAGAAATTAAGACAAGTGCTTCAGGTTTAATTCTTCCAGGAGATCTTTTTGCAGATACATATAAGTCTGATGATACTGGTGAGATGGAGAGAGCTGAACAATTTATTGCATGTGGTACTGTTATTTCTGCAGGACCCGAATGTAAATACGTAAAACCTGGAGAGGATATATATTACAGAAATTCTGTAGTACCTGTTCCATTCAATAATATGGGTTATTACGCTATCAGTGAACAAAACATTATATGTCGAGTAATTGAAAAGGACAAAGAATAATATGATAAACGAAATTGAAAAAACGTTTTTTAACCCAGGAGATGTAGTCACTTTAAAACATGGTGAACTTACATCTCCTGTTATGTATGTAGTAGAAAAAATTACACAATCATACAAACATGGTAATGAAATAACTAATATCTTTAAAGGTATTAAATGTAGATGATTTGATAAGAATATGGTTTTACGTGAAGCAGTATTCTCAACAAAAGATTTAAAATTTTATAAGAACAAGTAATTATGAAAGCTTATTTAAATAATGGTATAACAATAGAAGGTACTGTAGCTGAAATTAAAGAGTTTTTGGAAGGACAGCATTATACAATTACAACTACTCCAAATACTACTCCTATTTGGTTTTATCCTTCACAACCTTTAGATCCTAAATATAATAAATTTGAAATTACTTGCTCTACAACAGATATTAATAATAAAACAATATCATCATGGAACAAGAAGAATTAATGCAATTTGTTCAATGACTTCCATCTAAAGTAGAAGAATTCCAAAATAAAACACCTGAAGAAATTGTAGGAAAATTAAATGAGTTAGCACAAACAGAAGATGGTATGAATACTATTTCTGGATTGATTAATCAATTTAAACAAGAACAATCTGCAGGAATGTTTAAACAAGGAGGTAAACTTGCTTATCTTGTTAATAAATTTAAGGATGGAGGATCTGCAAAGAATGAACGTAAAGAAAATAAGAAGGTTGTAAAAGAAGGTAAGAAATCTTCTAAATTCAATCGTACTGCATATAGAAATATGAAATCTGCTATTAAGGATCAAGATCTTGGATTAAGTAGAAGAGAAGTTAAAGCAGCTGCAATGAAAAATATTGTAGGAGATAATTCTAAACCTAAAGTAACAAAAACTGAAGGTTCAATTGTTTCTCAACCTTTATCTTTTGGAGTATCTATGAAAACTGGAATTACTCCTAAAGTAAATGTACAAACTAATGTTACTCCTGATTTATCTCAAGGTAATTTCAATCAAGCTTTTGCAGCAGCTAGAAGTGCAGGACTTACTAGCTTTACTTGAAATGGAAAATTATATGGAACTCAATTAGCTCCAACAGGACCCGCTCCTAAGAAACCAAAACTTCCACAATCTAATCTTGGATCAAGAAATATTTCTGGAGCAGAAGAAGCTGGAATGTCTGCAGCTAAAGGAATTAGACCTACAAATATGAATGAAGAATTAGTTATAACTAATCCTTCATATAGTGATTACATAGTGGCATCTAATTTAGGTAATCCTAATAGGTTTGATAGTAGATATGTAGGACCTAGAAGTATGTCGGTCAATTATGGAAATAATGCTACTTTAGGATCTATTCCTGTTGAACACCGCATCAATCCAAGAAACCTTGGTTCATTTTTCCAAGAAGGGGGTAAAACTACAACTAAAGTAAAGGTTAATCCAAATGATAGTGTAGCTGTTACTAAGGCGCTAAACAATAGGACAGGAGATCACAATGTACATGATGTATTTAATACTACAGGATTAGTTAGAGATTCTTTAATTAAAATAGGTTATAATCCTGTTATGGTTAATAGAATTGCAAATCCTATTATTTCTAATGCAGAAAGAAAATTAGATGAGTTTGCTCCAGAACAATATACACCTAGACAACAGAATCTATTAAAATTCTTACATCCGACAGGTATTCCTTACTGAGCAAATGGTACAGCTGATACTGAACAAGCTAAATCTAATGGATATAAATCTGAAAGAATAATTAATTCAAATGGATCTATAAGAGAAATTGTAACAAATCCAAAAGGAAAGCGTTCATATAGAGATATAAGTGCAGATAAAAGAGATACAACATATACAAACGATTTAAGTAGCATGTCACGTTCTAATAATCCTAAGTGGTGAAAATTTAGAGATAAAAAAGTTGAAAGACAAGAATATGATAAACGAGACAAAGCATTTAATAAACGTTTTAATCTAAAATAAGTAATGCTAGATTTATTCCTTTATGATAATGTAACATGTAATCTAAAGATTAACGAATACGAAATACTATTAATAAAGGAGTTTGCAGCGCTGTGAGATACAGAAAGAAATAAATGTAAAGAAGATCCAAAAGGAACAAAGAGGTTAAGAGCTTGAAGAGAATTTAAATATATATGGTTGTTTTGTGACTGGAAAAGTCCATATCAACAATACTTAGAGAGACAAAAGCATGATGCAGCTATGGAAGATTCTGGATTAACTCAAGAAGAATGAGACGATCCAGTCTTCCATGCAGCAGTTAGAAAATACATGGAAATCAAAGATTCTTCTAGAATACTTAGCCTTATAAAAACAGCGTATCGAACTCTTGAAAAAATGAGAGTATCTTTAGATAATATAGACCTTGAAGAGAGAGATAATAATAGTAAACCTATCTTTAAGGCAAAAGATGTATTAGCTGATATTGCTAGTATTGGAGTTATGGCAGATAAATTAAAAGAACTTGAGCTTAATTATAAAAAAGATCAAATGCAATCCAATGCTAAAAATAGAGGTGATGTAAAACCTGGATTTATGGATAGTTAAGTATGGTAAAGACAATTAAATCTTCAATGTCTCAAGCACGTAAAAAAATGCTTGAACAGATAAAAAATAAAGAAGAATCAGAAGTCAAAAGAAAGAAAACAACTAAAGAGAAATATAAAGAGCTTAGAGAATCAATAAAAGGTCCTGAACCAACTCCTCAATCTTTTTCAGATAAATTTGAAGAAGAATTAAAAAAGCAATTACAAGAAATGCTTGGAGATCAGAAAGAAGATACTACAGAACAATTTGAGTATACTGCAACTGATTTTTATAAAAAGAGAGATGGTTTGTGAGATGTGGCGGTCACCGAAGACGTACTTTACTTTGATCCAGAATTATCATATGAATTAACTGGATACCGCCCAATTAATGAAACTCAAGGTTTAGATTTTGATCCTACTCCTTTTAATGAACTAGCTCAAATTTATGATAGAACTGGATCATATACTGAATATCCTGCAGATTCAAAGCCTTATAATGATTTCTGAAGAGAACAATATAAACGTTGTACTGAAGGTTATACAGTTGGTAAATATAGAATTACAGGAGATCATTATTTCTTTTTAAATTTCTATAGAATGGAAGTTATTTCTGAAGGAGCTAGAGGTGGAGCTGGTCGTAATGAAAAGTTTCCTACATTTCTAGCTAAACAATATGAATTCTTTCATTATGTTGAAATGGCTGAAAGACTACATAAAGATGTAGCTATATTAAAAGCTCGTGGTATTGGACTATCTGAGATTGTTGCTTGTTTAGCAGTAAGACCTTATATAACTAATAGAGGTTATCGTTCTTTATTAACTTGTGCTGCAGAAGGTAAACTTACTCCTTTAAAAACTAAATGTTGAAAGCAGTTAAACTGATTAGACATGAATACTAATGGAGGTATGCGCCATTTACGGCAAAAAGTTAATAATGCAGATACTAAACGTGCATCTCAAGTTACTCCTGATGGAGTTGAATATGGTTGAATGTCAGAAATTGATTCAGTAATTGCTGATACATCTGATAAGATTCGTGGTGATCGTGTCGATAGATTAATCTATGAAGAAGCAGGATCTAATAAATATTTAACTAAAAGTTGGATTCAAGGTAATGCCCTTGTTGAGCTTGGTGGTTATCATTTTGGAACACGTATTGCTTTAGGTACAGGTGGTGATGATATGGCACTTGAAGGTTTATCAAACATTTTTGCAAAACCAGAAGGGTATAATGTACTTCCATATAAAAATTATGATACAGAAGATAGAAAGCCACAATTAACAGCTTTCTTTATTCCAGCTCATAAGTTTAGTTTACGAGAAGAATTTTTAGATACAAGAGGAGTTACACAATCTGAAGAATTTAAAAAGTTTTATGAGGAAGAACGTAAAAAGCTAAGTGGTAAAGATCTACTTGATTATTGTGCAGAGCACTGTTTTATTCCAAATGAAGCGTTGTATAAACAGGGTGAAAATATCTTTGATTCAATTGCAATTGCAGATAGATTAACCCAAATTAGGATATTTAAAGCAGGATTAAAACCAGAATACGTATCATTATTATGAGATCGTTCTGGAGATACTCCTGATTTAACAAAAGTAAAAGTTGTAAGTAATCCAAATAGTAAAATTACTATATACGAAAGACCACTTCGAGATGAAGACGGTCTTGTATTAAAAAATCTATATGTTGCAGGAATAGACTCTATTGACCAAGGTTCTGGAGATTCTTCTACCTCAACAGATGTATCTGATTTCTGTATAGTTATTAAGAAACGTATATATGGATTACAAGAAGCGAAATATGTTGCGATCTATAAAGATCGTCCTCGAGATATTCGAGAAGCATATGATGTAGCAATGAAATTATTAGTATGATATAATTGTAAAGCACTACTAGAACATACTAAGATTAGTATTGTTACATATTTTAAAGAAAAAAAGAAAGATAGTCTATTTATGAAACGTCCTGCTTCAACTCTTGGAGATATGAAAAGAGGCAACTCACAAATGATTGGTGTACCAGCTACAGAAGCTATTATCAAGCACGGTCTTGAATTAATTAATAATTTTGTTAATGATTACTGTTATTCAATTGATATTGATGAAATGCTTGAGCAATTGTTAAAATATTCTTGAGAAAATAAACGAAAGTTCGATATTATCGCAGCTATGGAAATGGCAGAAATTGCAGATGAAGAATTAATGAATATACGACCTGCTGCTCAAGATAAATTAGCGAAAGAATGAGAAAATATTGGATGGTTCACTAATGAAAAAGGCTATAAAGAATATGGAGTAATACCGCAAAAGAATGGAACTCGTTGATAAAGTATATGAAATAATTGAAAAGGCTATGTGTGCATATTACACTGGAGACTTTACATTAACTATAGATGGTAATCAATGGAAATTAAGTTTAGATTTGAATCAATGAAAAGCTCCATTAGTTTTAGTCTATGAAGGTGATGAAGAAGGTTTTTTCGAATTTCTTGAAAAAGAACTTAGAAACAGACAACTAGATAGAACAAAATATTATTCTGGAGAAATGACTACTCCAGGTGAAGGAAATCAATATATAGTATTAGAATATGGTGATAGAGAATGAAGTAAAGAAGATTAATGATGCGATAGGTAATCTTGTATATGATAAAGTTGCTATAAGAAAAGCTTATGGATATTATCATTGTCGTAGAGATGCAGATCAATTCAAACACCTAGAAGAAAATTACGGAATTGGGACTCCTACATCAGTTAGTTTTACACCATTAATTAAGAAACATATTGATGTATTAGTTGGAGAATATCTAGGTTTAAATCAAGATTTAAAAGTATCTTGCAAAGATGAAAAGACTGTTTCAAATATAATGAGAGAAAAGCAACTTAAAATTAGTGCAGAAGTATTTAATTATTTGCAACAGTATTTAAAGAATAACATTATTGCAGCTATTATTGAAAATAAAGAAATTGTAAATGATCCTTTTATTGAAAAAGAAATCAACTCAATTCAACAAGATATTGATCAATCTTTTGTTTCGGAATATGAAATTGCTGCACAAAATATTCTTGATTATTTAAGACAATCAAGAAACATCGATTTAAAACGTAAAATGGCAGAATTACTTACAGATTTACTTGTTACAGGTACTTGTTACTATAGAGTAAAACCTACAGAAAGTAATTCAAATGTCAATATTGAAATTTTAAATCCCGTTAATACATTTATAGAACGTAATCCAAATTCTCCTTATCTTGCAGATTCTAAGAGAGTTGTTATTAGAAAATGAATGTCAAGAGAGGATATCTTAAATACATTCAGATCAGAATTAACTACAGAAGCAGCTAAGAAAATTAGAGATATGCAACAAACTGCAGATTCAACATCTCCTACTTATTTGGTTAGATATGTTGGTAAACCTGCTGAGCCTAATTTACGAGCTGATAATTTACATACAGGTATTCTTGCAAGACTTGAAGCACATCCAGGATGGCCTGGAGATTATGATTCAATAGAACCTATAAAGAATCATCTTATTCCTGTATATGAAGTTGAATGAATTGAAGCAGATTATAAAACTGGAGAATTAACAAGACATGAAGGAGTAAAAATTGGTTCAGAAGTATATATTACTCGTGGAGAATCAAAGTATATTGTAAGAAGTGCAGATTGTCCTAGTAGATGTAGATTATCTGTTAACGGAATGTTTTTCTTAGATAAAAATGGAGATCCATATTCATTAATAGCACATACTATGGACCTACAGGATTAAATTATATGAGTCCTGTATAAACCCCGTGAATTGCTGGAAAACCTTAAATTGAATAATAGTAAATTTAAGACAATCAGCAGCTAAGCTTAGATAGAAATATCTTTGAAAGTTCAACGACTATCCGAAAGGAGTACACTTAAGTAAGTGGAAGTGCGGGGACAAGTTTAATTTAAAATTAATTATAAGTAGTTATGAAATATAATGAAACAGAATTTATTTGAATTAATTTTAAATCAAATTTGTATGATATAGTCTAATCTGCATGGTGACATGCAGCAGTCAAAAAGACGGATATAGATTAACGACCTATATCGAATAAACAATGAAATATGATTTACTTATATATTTTAGAGATAATCTTATTGCTTCTTCAGGAGGAGTTGGAGATTGGATGGATGTTTCTTTTATTCCTTCGTTTTTAGGTGAAAAATTAACAGATCGAGTTAAAGCTTGACAAGCATATAAAAAGAATGGCTTAGCATTAATAAATAGTAAGGAGGAAGGTAATGAAGGTATGCCTAATACTATTTTTAATGGATTTGATGATACAGTTAAAGCTCAAGCTATTCAAGGTATTCAATTAGCTATTCAAGCTGTAGAACAACAAGCTTCTTCAATTACAGGAGTGTTACCTGAGAGGTTAGCTCAATATGAACAGAGAGATGCTGTATCTAATGTTCAACTTGGAGTTAAAATGTCAGGTTTATTAACTAAGCAATATTTTGAAACTATGGATATAATTTATAAAGAAGCTAATTATGATATGCTTAATTTAGCTAAATTGGTATATCCAAATGGTATTACTGGTACTATTGTATTAGGTAATAAATATTCAAGAATATTTACAGCACTTCCTGAACATTATACACTTACAGATTTTGATTTACATATTGAGGATAGTTCTAAGTCTTTTAAAGATATGGAAACTGTAAAGGCTCTTAATATTGAATTAATTAAAGCTGGAATGTCAGATCCTGATATGGCAGTAAGTATTGCAACTGCTAATAGTATGTCCGAACTTAAACGTTATGTAGCTAAAGCTACTGCCGTTAAGAAGGAAGAAAATAATAGTGTTTCTCAATTGCAGCAACAACTTCAGCAATATGAACAAAATCTGCAACAGTTACAGAAACAAAATGAACAATTACAAAGAGAATTAGGTCAATCACAAAATCAACTTGAACAAAATAGTCAAGCTAGACTACAACTTGAAGCTGAAAAGGTAGCTATTGAAAGAGAAAAAGTTAAAAATGATAAGGATTATAACGATAAACTTATTGAAACAAAACAGCAACAAGTTCAAATTCAAGCTGCGGAAACAGTTGATGCTAATCCTTATAATGATAAAATAAAACAAGTAGTATAATGAACAAAAGATTAATTATTCAATTAATTGTTCGTCCTGATTGTAAATTAATTGCTGTAGATAATAGTGATTATGGAAGCTTAGGAGTAGATTTACTAGAACATGTTATGTTAGAGTTTCTTTCATATAATGATGAATCTACTCCAGTTTCTAGTTCAGTTCGAATAAGAAAGGAAATTCATAATAGAGGATTTTATCTTTCTGGGTTTTCTTCAGAATTTGTTTTAGAAACAGATGGAACATACTCTTATTATAAATTATTAATTCCAACTCTAGATCATTTTAAAGTAGAAACTTCAGAAAATGATCTAGAATCAGAAGTTACTTATAGTAAACTTTTTGAGGAAATATTTTTTTATAAAGGAGTATTATATAAATCTAATCTTCCAAGTGGGGAAGAAGAATACAATCTCGAACAAGTATTAAAAAATTCAGATGTTATTACTAATTATATTGATGCATATAATATTGTACAAAACGGAGGAGGTTCACAAACTTTCTATTGCCCAATAAAAAATGTCTTTAGTGTTTGCAAATTACAAAGATGTTTAGTATATTTGCAACGGCAATTACTGTTGGATAACAGTAAGATATGTAGTTATGATAAATGTAGTACAGATGAAAATTTAAGAAATAGGAGAGATTTTTTACTAAGTGCAATGTATGTTTTTGATTATCTGAAAGATATAGGAAACTTTACAGAAGCACAACGAATCTTAGATAACTTATCAATATGCAATTCTATTTGTGGAGATGAGTTAAACCATTTTAATAAAGGTTGTGGTTGTGGAAATTCTGTATAATAAATTATATAAATTATTTGTGGGAGAATTAATGAATTTAAATATTGGGCATCAACCTAATAAAAAGAACTTATTTCTAATAAATGAAATAATTAATACAATTGATTATATTGAAAATGGCAATCCGACTAATAATGAAATAATTAAAATAATTCAATATTATGAAGAGATCTAATAATATAACTCCTCCCACAGATCTAACAAATTCTCGTGAATATTACGGAATGTACAATTCTCGAGATTTCTATAGAGGTACATCATTTAAAATGTCTGGGTATTGAACTCCAAATACACATTATTTTAATGATGAATATATAGTTGATTTTGTAGCATGAGATGGAGCTTTACTGTCTTGTGTTAGAAGTCACATATCCTCAGAAAGTAATAGACCTGTTGTTATAAAAGATGAATCAGGAGCAGTTATTGGTATTAAAACAAATCCTTACTGGATATATGTGATGTCTGGTACAGAAGGACCTGCTGGTAAAGTATGGGTCCCTGAAGTTAAAAATGGAATAATCTCTTGGAAACTAGACGATGAAAATCCCACTTCAATTCCTTCAGCAGATATTACTGGTCCTCAGGGTCCAGAAGGAAAAACTCCAGTTCTTGGGTTACTAAAAAGAGGTGATTTATATTATTTAACTGTAAATGGAGAACCTTTAAAAGATCCAGAAACTGAAGAAAACGTACCTGTACAAGGACCTAAAGGAGATACAGGAGACACTGGTCCAAAGGGAGCTGATGGAAAAACACCAGTATTCAAAATAGAAAATGGTAACTGGATGCTTTCCTATGATAATAATAAATGAGAAAACCTAGGTAAAGCTGTAGGTGAGGATGGTGTAAATGGTAAAGATGGGAAGAATGGAAAGGATGGAATAACTCCTTATCTTCGAATAGAAAATGGCCGTTGGATGCTTTCAATGGATAACCAATCTTCATGAAAAGATATTGGTCAAGCTACTGGAGCAAGAGGCCCAGAAGGTCGTCCTGGAATCGATGGTCGAAATGGACGTGATGGTAAAGATGGAGAGGATGGAATTAGTCCTATACTTAAAATCACGGATAATAAATGATATGTATCATATAATGATGGTGCTACTTGGCAGGTACTAGGAAGATCTATTGGAGATCAAGGAGAACCTGGTAAAACGCCTAAACTTATTAGAGTTTTTGGAGATCCTGCTACTCTTTTAGATGATCGCATTCTTTGAGGTTATGATGGAGTTCCTGTTAGTGAATGGACAGTATTATGTTACTTAAATGAGCTAAAAGGAGATTCTATTAAGTCTGTTAATATTACAGATGCAGAAGGTAGTTTAGAACTTACAATGGAATCAAGTAAAGTTATTACTGCTACTGGTTCTGTACTTCCAAGATTTAATGCAGGAACTATTGAAACTGTTGAGTGAGATCAAAATCCGTCATTAGTAATTGATAAAACTAATGCTCCTAGAGAATGAGCTTTAAATGTAAAAGTTCCTAAAGGAAAACCTGCTACAGTAACTGTAGTTTCTGAAGTAGAAAAATTAGCACCAGATGCACAACCTTATGTAACTGACTTAAATCCAGATATTAGTGATGCAAATCTTAAGTTTGGAATTCCTCAAGGAGAAAAAGGTGATCCTGGTGATGAAAATATAGCAATCGGATGTCAATCTGATTTTCCAAATAACGAGCCAGAGCATGATAAGATTTGGTATGATCCATGTGATGAAGCTATGGATCAATATTCAGTCCAAGACTTTTTATATCATTCTTATATTGCTGTTGGTGGTACTCTCAATCAAGAACAATTCGAAGCTGCTTGAAAATCATTTCCTAATACAGCAGAAGTAGTTGAGATTATTGATTCACTTGAAAGTGATAAAACGGATGCTGCACTCTCTGCGGCACAAGGTAAAGCTTTAAAAACTCTTATAGATGATCTGAAAGCTTCTGTGGCTGCAGCTCTTGATTATAAAGGTACTAAAGATACTTATGACGCTCTTCCTACTGAAGGTAATAAGAAAGGTGATGTATGGAATGTAGTTGCAGCTCATGGAACTACTCCTGCTGGAACTAATTATGCTTGGGATGGTGCCAAGTGGGATCCACTGGGAGGTACAATTGATCTTTCAGGATACTATACAAAGTCACAAGTAGATGATGCAATTTCTGCAGCAAAAACAGAACTAGAGGCTGCAGATACAGCTTTAGAAGGACAGATTACTACAGTTACTAATCAGCTTAATAACAAAGTTGATAAGGTTGAAGGTTCAGGTTTAATTTCTGATACTGATTTAAATCAAATCAGAACTAATAAATCTGACATTGAATCTTTACAAACATCTGTTGGAGGTAAGCAAGACGAATTAACTCCTGGTAATGCAGTTTCAATTACAGAAGAAAATGTTATTGATGTTAAGTTAGATCCAGCTTCAAATGAAGCACTATCAAAATCAGCCGAAGGTCTTAAGTTGGATCTTAGTGGAATAAAAGGCTCAACTGTAAAAGTTGGAGTTTCCATTACTGGTGGTGCTGAAATTGGTGCAGATCAAACAATCGCTGCTGGTATGCAGGCTCTTAGTGATAGTATTGGAACCGCTGTTGTAGGAGGTATTACATCACTAACAAGTCCTGATGAAACAATCACAATAACTAGTACAGGCACTTCTAGAGGTTTAGCTATAAATACAGCTAAACTAGTATCTACTACTTCTTCAATTCAAGTAGGAGATAACGGTAAACTAGACATGTTCTGGATAGAAATAGAATAATTAATTTTCCCTCCTCATTCTTTTAGATTGGGAGGGGGGGGTTAAACAAAGTATAATATGACAAATTTAAGTTTTTCAAAAATAGCTAATGTACCTAGTACAGGGTTAACAGTAGGTAGAATATATTTTGAAACCTCTACAGGTTTAATTAAAGTTGCAACAAGTACATCAGCTTATGATGCATTTGGAGGTGTTAGAAATGCACAGTGGAATTCAGCTTCTCAGCACCTTATTATTACAAATGCAAACGGAAGTACTATAGATTTAGACTTATCAGATGTAGCTTCTGCTACTGAGGTTTCTACAGCAATTGCAGGAAAAGCAGATAAAACTTATGTTGATGATGAGCTAACTAAGAAAGTAGATAAAGTTATAGGTAAAGGTTTATCAACGAATGATTATACTACTGCTGAAAAAACTAAGTTATCTGGAATTGCAGCTAATGCTCAGGTTAACGTAATCGAATCAGTGAAAGTTAATGGTACTACTTTAGAAGTTACAGATAAAGCAGTTAATGTAGTAGTACCTACAGCAACTGTAACAGGTGTTAAATCAGGTGATAAGGTATTAGCATTAGCTAATAAAGAATTATCAACAACATTAGGTTTAACATATGATTCTGCTACAAAGAAAATTAATTTAACAGGTATTGGTTCTGCTGTTATTGCTTCTGTTGATGCAACTGATTTTATCAAAGACGGAATGGTTGAAGGTGCTTCATTTGACCCTGAAACTAAAAATCTTACTATTACATTTAATACTAAATTAAGAAAGGAAGATATTGAAGTTGATTTAAGTGATTTAGTTGATACTTATACTGCTGGAACAGGTATTACTATTACTGGAAATTCTATTGCAGTAAACACTAGTACAATTGCTACTGTTGCTTCTGTAAACGAAGTTAAAGCTAAGGCTGAGACAGCAGTTCAGACAGTATCTGCTTCTGGAACAGCTCCTCTAACTTTAAGTGCTTCTAAGACTGGAACAGCTGTTACAGTATCTGGTTCTGTTGCTGAAATGAAAGCTGCTACAGCATCTGCTGCTGGTAGTGCAGGTATTGTTCCTGCTCCTGCTGCAGGTAAGCAAGCATCTTTCTTAAGAGGGGATGGAACTTGGGCAGTACTTACAAATACTAACACTACATATACATTTGCAAATGGAACTGCTGGTAATTTTACTGTAACACCTAGCGGAGGAACTGCACAAACTGTATCTGTAGGTAAACCTGCAACTGCAGGAACTGCAGATAAAGTAGACCATGCTTTAACGCTTACTGTTGCTGGAGGAAGTACAGAAGGAACTAGTAAATATACATTTGATGGTTCAGCTGGAAAAGCTCTTAATATTGTAGCTGGATCTAACGTTAAACTAACTCCTGCTGCAGGGCAATTAACTATTGCAGCTACAGATACGAAATATACTCACCCTGCAGGTAGTGCTGCAAGCAAAACTTCAGGATTCTATAAATTCTCAACAGATTCTACTAGTCACATTGCTAGTGTAACAACTGTAGCTAAAGCTGATATTACTAGTTTAATTGGAAGTAATACATATGATGCATATGGAGCTGCGAGTACTGCAGAAACTAATGCAAAAGAGTATGCTGATTCATTACTAGATTGGTCTGAGTTTAAATAACATATCAATAGGGAATGGGAGTTTCTCATTCCCTTATCTTTAATTTTTTAAATAAGGTTAAAATGTCAAAAATTACAAACAGGTTCATCCATTTTAAGACGAAAGCCAGTTTCACTTCACGATTGGGAGCTGGTGATATCCAGGAATCAAGTATTGTGTTCATCCAGGATGCAAATGAAATTTGGACACACGGAACATATTATAAATGTGATATTAGTGAGGCTGAAGTTATAGCCCTTATTAATTCTAAAGGATACATTACCGAAGCTGATATTCCTTCATTAACTGGAGGAGCAGCCGCTACTTCAGGACAATATGTATCTGGAGTGACAGTATCAGGACATAATGTAACAGTTACTAAAGCTGCTTTACCTACTTCTGTAAGTGGTAATGCTGGAACAGCTACTAAATTAGCAACCTCAAGAGTAATTGCAATAGCTGGAGCAGTACAAGGAAGTGCAACATTTGATGGATCTAGTAATGTATCTATTAATAGTACATTGAATGGTTTTGATGCATCTAAGATTACTTCTGGAACTATTAATGCTGATAGACTTCCTGAGATTCCTATTTCTAAAATTCCTGCGGCTGCAATGGAGAGATTATATGTAGTGGAGTCACAATCAGCTGCAATGAGTTTAACTATACAAGAAGGAGATGTTGTTCAGATTGGTTCAGGAGGCCCTATGTACTTCTGCGTATCGGAATCTGCATCTACTTTTGCTACTAAATTTAAAGAATTCACAGCAGGAAGTGCAACAAGTGTGCCTTGGTCTGGAGTGACTAATGCTCCTACAAAGCTAAGTCAGTTTACTAACGATTCTGGTTTTACAACAAACAAAGGTACAGTAACTTCAGTAGCAATGTCAGTTCCTACAGGACTAAGTATATCAGGTTCTCCAATTACAGCAAGCGGAACACTTGCTTTAAGTTATACTTCAGGATTCTCAATTCCTAGTACCGCAAAACAAACAAATTGGGACACTGCTTATGAATGGGGGGATCATGCTTCTGCAGGATATGTAAAAAATTCTGTTAATGAAAATATAACTGGAATTAAAAACTTTATGAACGGACTTAAAGTTTTTACAAATAATGCAACAACTAGCAATGAATATAATACAACAGGAAAAATAAATACTACTGATTATACTGCCCCTATTATATTTGGAAGTAATTCAAGTAAAGCATGGTGATCAATACAATTCCAAAGTTCAACCACATTACTTATTGGTAGAACAAATTCAATACCAATAAGAATACAATCTTTAAATTCTAGTGAAGGTAACGCCTCAGAAATATATGCAACTAGATTTTATCAAAATGAGAAATTAGTAGCTACTGAGGAGTGAGTAACAGGTAAAGGCTATCTTACTTCAGTTCCAGCACAAACTTGGGGAAGTATTACAGGAAAACCTACGTTTGCTACAGTTGCTACTAGTGGTTCATATAATGACTTAACTAATAAACCAACTATCCCATCCTTATCAGGGTATGCTACTCAAAATTGAGTAACTAGTCAAGGATATTTAACAAGTATTCCTGCAGCAACCTCTAGTACTTATGGAGGAATTCAAATTGGTTATACTACAGGTGGTAAAAACTATGCAGTACAATTAAGTAATGGTAAAGCATATGTTAATGTTCCCTGGACAGATACAAATATTACATATACTGCTGGTACTAATATAAGTATTAGTGGAACTACCATCAATTGTACATATTCATATAGTTTACCTACAGCTACTACCTCTGTGCTTGGTGGAGTGAAGATTGGAAGTAATATTTCAGTATCTTCTGGAACTATTTCATTAACCTCAGCTAATGTAACATCTGCTTTAGGATTTACGCCCGCAAAGACTAGTGATATACCTAAAATTCCTGCTGCATTACCTAATCCATATGCATTAACAATTAATGGAACTTCATACACAGGTTCATCTGTGGTATCTATAAATACTGCAAGAATACTATCGACGGCTACTTTAAGTAGTTCAACAGTTTCTGCAGGATATAGTTATAATAATACTTCATCAAGAACTATTTCTTCTCTGAGTGGATTCAGTTCAAGTAATCCTGATTCAGTTATTATAAGCACTGCTAAACTTACATTTACTGCTTCTAATGCAATTAAGATGGATGGTCTTGCAGATTTATCTGGAACTTATTATATCTACTGCTTAAGTTATATGGCAAATGGAAAAATTGCTGTTAATGGTGCAGTATATGCGTAATCTTAAAAATATATAAATTATGAGTGTAAAAATTTTTGATAAAGCACAAAATAAGTGGGTTATATTTCCTGGCTCAATAGGTGCACCTGGTAGATCTGCATATGAATTAGCAGTACAGCAGGGTTATAAAGGTACTCTTGATGAGTGACTGGAATCAATTAAAGGAGCTGATGGAAGAGATGCATATACTATTGCTGTTGAAGGTGGATATAAAGGAACCGAAGAGGAATATAATAACGCACTTACTATTGCTCCTGTAGCAGTAGATAAAATAAATAATGCAGATACTACTCCTACTAAAGATAGTACTAATTTAGTATTATCTGGAGGAGTAAAAGATGCAATTGATTCATTGAATGCCGATTTTGATACTGATTTAGCTACTATTAATTCAAGTATTACTAATTTAAGCGATGAGATTGATAATATTGTTAATGTGGAGATTGGCGATCAATTAAAGGCTTCTATTATAGATAATCTTACTAGTTCTGATACAGAAAAAGCATTATCTGCAAGACAAGGTAAAATATTAAAAGAACTTATTGATAATCTAGCTAATTTACAAATTACAGTAGTAGATACACTTCCAACAACTGGAGAAAGTAATATTATCTATTTAGTAAAGAAAGCTGGTACAGGAACTGATATACATGATGAATATGTATACGTAGAAGGAAATTGAGAGAAGATTGGAACAACAGATGTTGATTTAACAAATTATTATACTAAAACTCAAGTAGATTCTATTAAAGATACTTTAGATAATAAAATCTCTAATAATACTTTAAGTATTACTAATATTACTACTAATGGATCTATTACTCCTGAAAGTTTGAAAATTCAGAAGAATGGTGTTGATCTACTTGATGCGTGAAATGGTTCTAAAGAAGGAGTTGCAAATATTGTAGTTCCAACTTCTTTGTCTGAGCTAAATGCAACAAAAGACGATATTGTTAAGATTCTTGGTTATACACCTGCTGATTCCGCACAAGCTGGAATGGGAGATGTTATAGGTCCAGTAACTGCTGTAGATGGAAATCTTGTAGCATTTGATAAGGACGGTAAACATATTAAAGACTCACAATATAATGTAGGATCTTTTGCAGTTAAAAATCATACGCATACAGTATCTCAAATTACTGATTTTCCTGAAATTCCAGACCCAATTACAGTAGATGATACTTTAAGTACTACTTCTACAAATCCAGTACAGAATAAAGTAGTAGCCACAGCTTTAAACAATAAAGTTAATAATGCCACTTTAGGAAGCTATGTTAAGACAGCAGACTTAAATGTAACTTTAGGAAATTATTATACTACTGCAGAAGTATATACAAAAAATGAAGTTGATGATAAAATTGGCTCTACGGGTGGTGGAGATGTAATGGCTAGTGGAGATCTGGCTAATAACTATATTATTATTGGCGCAGGGTCTAAATCTATTAAGAAATCAGAACAATTACTTTCAGATTTAGCTTTAAAAAGTGATATTCCATCTTTAGACGGATACGCTACTGAATCATGAGTAGGAACTCAAAACTTTATTACAATGCCAGATGATTTAGCAGAAGATCGCATTGTTATTGGTGCAGGAACTAATAGTGTTACATCTAAAAGACTAAAAACTATTAATGGGATTTCATTACTAGTAGATGATATATATAATGTAACTAATTATAATATTAGTCAAATATTTCCATGAAACGCATTTACAGGTAGGGGAAATATAACTGGATTATATAACTATTTATTTAATGGAGTTGGACAATTAGTGCCAATTGAATATAATAATAGTGCATATACAAATCTCCCAGTTGATGGAGAATCTTTCGTTGGTACTTTGCAACCATATAAATATACTGCAGCTAATAATTGAAGTGTTAGAGCATTTCTTACTAGTGAAAATACAGGTAAAACGTATACAGGAGTATTTAACATGGGGCAATCTGCTTTAATTAATTGGATTGAGATTGGTAAAGATATTACCTCATCAGAAATTATATCTGCATTAGGATTTACTCCTATTAGCTCAAATGAAATTCCTATTGCTCTTCCAAATCCATATGCATTATCTATTACAGCTAATAGAATAAATAATTTTTATACAGGATCTTCTGCAGTTAATATTAATTTAGATAGTATTTTCTCTAAGAAGCTTAAAACTGTAACTACTCCTGGCCAACCTGGAATTTTTGTTGGAACAGAATCTTCTTATGAAGTTAGTGCTTTATATGTTTCTGCAGATGAGCCTGATGCAATTATTGTAATTCCTTCTTCAACTAGTATTGCTTTTAACAATACTATTTATACAGAAATGCAAGATTTAGGAACCTTAACAGGCGGCGCTTATAAATGTTACTGCATCACATATATTAATTCTAGTATAGTATTGGTTAATGGAGCTATATATGGCAATAGTTAGTAATTATGATGAAGATTATAAAAGATCTCTTGATTAAAATTATCAATGACATAGATACAGGTAATTCTAACTTAAGTGCAGATGAGTGTAATGAAGTTATTGAATATCTTACTGAAATAACAAATAAGAATGAGAAACTTAGCAAATATCAAGCCTGCAAGTACTTGAAAGTTAGTAGAGCTACGTTTGATAATTATGTTAGAGCAGGTAAGATTCCTAAAGGTCGTAAACAAATAGGATTTAAAGAATTATATTGATATAAGAAAGATTTAGATATTTTACAGGAAAAGAATTAGTAATGAGTTACTAATTATAGATCCTTCTAATCCCCTTAGGTTGAGAAACTTAAGGGGATTTTTTATTTTCATAGTAACGTTATGTTTTGGATTGATGTGGTAGTATCTTTGTACTGTAAGCTTACAACAAATAGATTTAATTAATTTAAAAATAATAGAACTATGGAAGTAGTAGAAAAGAAAGAAATGGTACACAAAGATGTATATGAAAGCGGTGAAAAAGAATACGCTTCAAAAGGTGTAGCTGGTACTGGATTAGGCTTAATATACTAGGTCCTTATAATAGTAATATTATATGCAAAACTCCCTTAATTGCTGGAAACTCCAGAAATGGACAATCAGCAGCTAAGCTTAGATAGAAATATCTTTGAAAGTTCAACGACTATCTCGGAAGAGAGTAGCACTAAGTAGTGCGAAATGGGGAGCATCCAAATTGGATGAAGATATAGTCTTAACTACATGTATATATAAAGATGTAGAAGTTCATAAGAGAACTGCATAAGATTAACGACCTTATGTGAAAATATTGTAGGTATTGCTGGAACCGCATTAGGACTTTTAGCTCTTAGCGGAAGAGGTTTATTCGGACTTGGAAATACAGGTAGTGCAGCTGCTGGTGCTTTAGCTGCTGAAGCTATTACTGGTGGTCCAACGACATTCCAAGCTTGGCAACACTCTTGCAATGCTGAGTTAGCTAATCAGAAAGCTCTTTATGATTTTGCTTTACTGTCTGCAAACGCTCGTTTTAACGATCGTCAGACTATTAATGGTGAAATGTTTGGACTTTACAAGAGCCAGATCGACGCTGACTTCGGGCTGTATAAAAATCAAAGAGATCAATTCGATGTATTAGCTGATCGGATTGGTAAACTTGAAACTGCAGCTGCTGTTAATGCTGCTGTAGAGCCTTGGAGAAGCAAAGTTACTAAGATGGAGATTGCTAGTGTAGCTGGTATGGTAGGTCTTGAAGCAGAACGTAGAATGTGTGCTGACAACAAGATTGTTAACTATGCTAATAACACTTTCTATCCTATCCGTGTAGTTGCTGTAGAAGTAGGAACTGATACAGTACAACGTTCACTTTATAATCCACTTTGCCCTTGTGCAGGTTATTCAAACAGTATTCTGTTTGAGCCAACTACAACACCAGCGGCCTAGTAATTTAAAGTAAAATAAAAGATGTATCCTGTGAATCAAGTTTTCCTAGGTAATTCAGACCCTCTATTATCTCAATCTGATATTACAAGTCAGATGCAAATATTAAAACAATATGAAGCCCAACTAGCACAACTGCAGAAGAAGGGAACTCTCCAGACTGATTTAATATGAGATGATATAGATAAAGAGATGAGTTCTTTAACAGAAAGTCAAAAAGCTAGATTTTTTGAAGATCAAGAATATTCAGAAATTACAGCTTCATTACAACAAATGGTGCAAGTAGAATTACTCAATTTAGTAAAAGCCAAAATTGAAAGTAATTCAGAGGGTAAGGACTTATTACAAAGACAGCTAAAATTAGTTAAGAAGTTAAAGAACAAGATAGTAGAAGAGACAGATAATGAGATGGCTATCTTTAAAAAGTTCCGCGAATTCTCTAAAGATAACCCAGGTTTAACTTATGAAGAATTTATTAAACAATGGCGCAGCACGTAGATGTAATAATGACTAGACTTAATAATTTTGTTGATAAACAATTAACTTCATTGTCGCAAAGCAATCCAATGATGGCATTTGCTAAGCCTTTGATAACTAGAGTAATTGACAACAATGCTTATAAAGTTGAAGGAATGTTAAAACAAATCGCTGACAAAGATGGTATGGTTGACGTTAATGGTATATTATCTGAAATGATTGATAATGTAATTAACACTAAACCTTTCAAAGTCAATAGTGGATTTCTAGGAGAACTTGAAATCGGGAGCGGAAAAATAAAGATGAATTTACCTTTGGTAAATCGAGCCTTAGTTTTAAGTCATCAAGATTTAATTGAACTAAAAGATATGTTAAATGAATAGATAGAGAGGAGTGGCAGAAATGTCACTCCTTTTCTGTTTATATACAATAATTTGTATAAAAATTTGTTTATTTATTAAATAATCTTTAACTTTGCGATTATTAACTAAAATATGAACTAATATGAATAAAACTAAAATGAAAAAAATTGATTTAAATGTAGCTACACGATTAATGTTACTTATGAATTTACCTGAACAAGGTTCAGTAACTGAAATGATCTCAAAGCGTAATGTTAGAAAAAAGATTGATTTTTCAAGTGAAGAAGTAGAAGCATTGAAAATTGAGAATAAAGATAACAAAATTGTTTGGTTACCAGAAAAGGAACTTTTAACAGTTGAATTTACAGATAGTGAAGTTGATTTCTTAAAGTCACTTATTGATAAGCTTGATAAAGCTGGATCTATTACTGATAATATTCTAGACTTTGTTGAGGCAATACAAAGTTAATAAATAGAAATATTTGTAAATTATGTATAGTCTAGAGCCAATAAAAGTTATACAACTAATAAGAGAGTCTTTTATTGGCTCTGAAAAAGTTTATACTCAAGGTAGTTGTTATCAATTATATTTAATATTAAAATACATATTTCCAGAAGCAGAAGCATATTATAATTGTGATCATGTTATTACTAAAATTAAAAATGTATATTATGATATTAATGGAATTGTAGATAATATATCAAACTACCTACCAATAGATGAAATATATGTTAAAGATATTCGAAAAGAAGCAATTAATTGAAAATTTAATCTATTTTCAGAGAAAAAGTAAAAAATATTCTTTTTTATTTGGAAATTAAAAATTAATACATTATATTTGCTGCGAATATATAAACATATTAATAATCAATTAATAAGGAAAAATAAGAATTATGATTATCGATGGACAAAATCACATGGATTTTCTATTAGAAGATCCAGAACCAACAGACAAAACTCCTATTACAGATCAAAATACTAATAGTGAGCCAGAACCTGAACCTAGTCCTACTAACCAAGAACCTCCTGAAAACCCTGACCTAAATACTGGCGAGGGTTTAGACGTGTTTAGTGAGTTCTTGAAAAGTAGAGGACTAAGAGATGGAAAAACTTTACTTTATCAAGATGAAGAAGGTAATGAACAAGAAGTAGACTTTAGTTCGTTGGATAGAGATGAACAATTAAATATTCTAAATGAATTAGCTAAGCCTAATTTATCTGATGATGAAGTTAAAACAATTGAATATTTAAGAAATAATAACGCAACTATTCAGGACGTTATTGAATATTATTCTCAGAAAGCAGTGCAAGACTATATTAATCAAAATGGTCCTGTAAATAAAGCTTATTCTGTAGATGATTACTCTGATGAAGAATTGTATATTGCCGATCTTAAATCTAAGTTTGAAGGTATGACTGAAGAGGAAATTCAAGCAGATTTAGACTTAGCAAAGAGTAATGAAGACTTATTTAAGAAAAAAGTAGAGACAATTCGAAACCAATATAAAGCACAAGAAGATAAAGCAGTAGAAGATGCACAAAGAGCTCAAGAGGAACAGTATAACGCATTTAAATCAACACTTGAGGAACAGTTAGTAAATTTCAATGAAATCTCTCTTGACTATCAAGATGAAAAATCTGATAGTTTACAAATTGAAGATCACGATAAACAAGAGATCTTTAGTTATATTCTAGATCAAGATGAAAATGGAGCTAGCCAGTTCTTTAAAGATTTAAATGATCCACAAGTTCTTGTAGAGCTTGCTTGGTATCGTCTCTTTGGTAAAGATGCTATTTCAGGTATTTCTCAGTATTATAAGAGTTTAATTAAGGAAACTAGGAAGCCCGCAGCTCCTAAGAATGAGCCTCCTAAACCTTCAACTGTAATACCTACTAATGAAGAGAAAAATAAATCAAATCCAGATAAATCAATCGCGTCATTATGAGATGACGAATTATAAATAAACAATTAAATTAAACAATATGAGAATTTCTAGTTTTAGTACAGTACGTCCTCAAATGAGTTCAACTCGTACATATGAGGATTTTTACAAATTTTTAGGTGAAAAACCTGCACGTCTTGGTATTGTATCCTCACTTTATGAGCAGTATACCGCATCGTACCTTACTGAATCTCTGATGAATATATATACAATGGAAAAAGACAAGAAAAATAGTTTCCAAAGTATTAATTCATTTATGGTAGAGTGGGACATTAATGTAGGATTTATTAAGAGAATTCCTTTCCTACAGGTTCCTGATGGCGATGGTGCTCAGGGTACTGATATCATCTTCCACTTCCCTGAAAATTATTATCAGAGAAATGACGTAATGATCATCGAAGGATCACGTCAGCAAGTTATCTTCCTGTCACGTCCTGTTCGTAGATCAGATAGAGACTGGGAGATTGTAGGTAAACTACAAGATTCAGATTACAATGCTACTCTTGATGTTGAATTCTGCCAGCCAGGTATGAAGACTCGTTTCTTAACGAACTATCAGCCTGAAATGCATGAGGAAGGATACGTTAAGTATCAGTCAAATGTTGAAAAGCATCGTACATTTATTGCAACACACCGTGCAGATGTAGACTACACTGCTAAGTATCGTGCAATGGAGGACGTTTTCATTCAGATTGGTAAAGGAACAGAAAGTGATCCTGTTTACAAAATGAATGCTGCAGAAAAAGATTGTCTTGATAACTTCATGGCTGCTCGTGCAAATGCACTGCTTTGGGGTAAGACTAACATAGATAAGAATGGTAAACCTAAGATCTTTGATCCTGAAACAGGTGAGCCTATTATCTCTGGTGATGGTATTATTCCTCAGATTGAGCGTTTCGCAGGTAAATATGTGTATTCAAAGATGACTAATAAAGTTATGAATACCGCTATCCTTGCCATGATCGCTAAATCAAATAATCCTACTGGCAATAAATATATCTTTATTTGCAATACTCCTATGTGGGCTGAAATTCAAGATAGTCTGTCAGGATATCTTCGTGACTGGAAGACTGTTGGTACATTCATGTTCTCTAAGGGTGCTAATGATTATATCAAAGTTGGTGCAACCTATAACTCATACGAGTATGCAGGTAATACTGTAACTTTCAAAGTTGACCGTGCTCTTGATATCGAATTCCCTGAGAAGAAATATGGTATCTTCCTTGATCTGACTGCTGATGCTGCTAGTGGAAAACCCGCTATTGCAATGTTCACATTCAAGAACAATGAGTTCTGCCATAACTGGTTAGAGGGTGTTGGTCGTAGAAGTGGACGTGAAAGTGGTCCTGTTGCAAGCCCAGTAGCTGCAACTAAACTTATTGACTGGGGTTATGCTGGTGTTGGTGTATTCAACCCATATCGTAGCTTTATCTTAGTTAGTGAAAAGTAATATAAAAAGATAGAATAGAATATTAGTAGGCTTCTCCTTCGGGAGAAGTCTACAAAATATTTAAAACTTAGATATCATTATTTGGTATAGATAAATTTAATAAGAATAAATATGAATAATATAGTAACTTTAAGAAATGTATATGGTAAGGAAAAAGCACATTGCTTTATTAATCCTTTAAAACAAGCAAATGGTTCAAACTATCCTTTTGTAAAAAGAGTTCGTCAGGTAGACGCTAGTGGAGATACAGAAATGATCTTAAGTGAAGCAGAAATTAATAGTCCTAATAGTAATTACTTTATTAAGGAAGATGAACGAATAGAGATTTATGATGGTAAAACGTTTGATTTAGATAATCCTCTAGAAAGAAATATTTGGACTTGCATTAAAGATTCATTCTTAATTGCACCTGAAAGAGATTCTAAAGATTCAAAAGGTAATCTTTTAATTGACGGAGGTCCAAAACGTTATGGTCAAGCTGAATTCTATGTAGAAAGACCTGGAGTTGAATCTGAAAAACGTATCGAACGTATGAAGCTTGTAACAAAAGCGTTCACTTATATTGAACAAGATTCTGCTAAAGGAAGACTTACCAAAACAAGGTTACTTGGCAAATCAATGAGAAATGCTCCTGACTCAGATGTTCAGGACTATTTATATCAAAGAGCGGAAAAAGATCCAATGGTTGTTATTGACCTTTATACAGGATCAGATACAGCACTTAAACTGCTGCTTATTGACGCAAAAGAACAACGTGTTATCAACCTTCAAAGTGGAGTTTGGATGTATGGGGATGTTCGTCTAGGTACAACTGACGAATCTATCTTACTCTTCTTGAAGATTCCTGCAAATAAAACTATCTACGAGGGTATTACATTAGAGACATACCCTGATCTTCAGAAACTAAGTTTAAAAGAAACAGTAGAGGAAAAGGCTGAAGATAAAGCTGAGGAAAAAGTTGAAAAGACGGAAAAGAAGAAAAGCAATAAATAACAATATATAATGACTATTAGACAAGCATATGAATACATTTTAGTTGAATGCAACAAGGTGAAAGCTCCTCAAGTTTTACTTGAGGACTTCATATACTTGTTTAATAAAGCAATTCAACAATATATAAATAGTGTATATAATAGAAGTGAGTACAATCAACAAAGTTCAGATGACTTAGGATTTTTACAAACTACATCAGTAATTAAAGTAGGTAAAATTGCTCCAAGACAGGAATTTAATGATACTGTTTGAGAGCTACAACTTCCTAAAGATTACTTACATATGTTGAATTGTATTGCAGAATTTACAGGTAGTGATTCAAATAAATCTAGATGTGGAAATGGAGTGCAAAGAACTATTACTTCAACATGTCAAAGATTAACTGCAGATCTTTATGCAGGTATTATTAATAATTATTATATGAAACCTTCACATAAGAAGCCATATTATTATATTATTAATAGAAATGAAAAAGATCAACCAGTAACAAATCCTGTTATGGATAATGAAATTAAAGAAGGTAGTTATCGTCCTAATTATATTAAAACAGAGGATGGAAAATATCGATTTTATGCATTAAAAGAACCATATAAAAGGATTGTAAATCAATCTTCTGTAAATTTGGAAATACATAGTGGCGATTCGAATTGAAGTTTAAATAATGTATATATTACTTATGTAAAAGCTCCTATGTATGTTTCCATGACTCAGGATGATGTATTATTACCAGAAGATAATACTCAAACCCTGGAATTTCCAGACTATGTTTGTTACGAGATTATTAATATCGTAACTAGACTATTATTAGAGAATGCAGGTGATCCAAGATTACAAACAAACGTTCCTATTAATCAGACTATAGCCGTACCTGGAAATAAATAAATTTATTAACTTAAAAATTAGAAAACTATGTTTGATTTTCAAAAAGAAGTAATAATCAATTCAAATGTACTTGAAGATGGTGTAACTCCTCGTTTCACGGCAATGACTGGAGCTGTAAATCTATTTCGTGTACTTCGTTGTGCAGATTATAGAAAAGAAGGTCTAATTGATGGAGTTGTTTATAAAACAATGTACAACAAAGGAGTTGCTCCTTCAGTTATACTTAATGTTCCAACAGACGTTGGTATTTATCGTGTAATTGTAGGTTTTAGTTTAGATGGAAAATATCTTTCAGACTATGCTTATCCCTGGTATAAGTTTGGTAAGCCAATTATGGCTGAATTCGAACTTGATGCTAGCAATCTTGCTGATGCTCAGGAAATTATGATTAAAGCTATCGAAATGGCGATTCCTGAAAATTATAGATTTGCACGTGTTACAAAAGTTAATACTAATAAAGTAAAAATTAGTGGAATTGATTCACATCAGACTATTAAAGTAGCTGAATTACAACTTGCAGATAACAACGGATGTCCTGCAGATGCTTGCAACGAATGGACGTATGTTACAGTATTTGATGCACTTTCTAAAGCTAACCGCAAAGATAGCTATGTTCCTAATGAAATGGAAGTTGGTACAGCCGCATGGATTCAGGAGAATCTTCGATTCCCAAGTTATCCTAATCTTCGGTATGATGCTTTAAATGAAGAGGAGTATCCTGTTAAGGGTGGTCTCTATGTTCAATATTCTTTTGGATATTGCTCACCTCGTAGAGGTCTTCATGGACAAGGTACTGTTGGTCAGGCTCTGAAGTCAATTACTACTCATACTTTCTATGTATTGAGTTCTATTGCTGATGAGTTTGAAACAGCAATCAAAGAAGCATTTGGTTCAGAAGTTATTGTAGACATTCCTGATGCACTTTTCAAAATTACAATTCTAAATGATGCTAATCTAACTGTTGCAGACATTGATGCTGGAAAAGTTTCTATTAAGCAAACTATTTCAGGTCCTGCAATTAGTGGCGATGTTACAAAAGATGTTACGTATGCTGTAGAAAACGCTGATGGTAAATACGAAATTGGTAAAACATCAGGTCTATTATCTGTTGTTTCAGAAAAAACTGCAGAAGTAGGTGATGTACTTAAAGTTACTGTTTCTTATTATGGCTCAGAAGCCTCGAAAGAATTCACGGTAATCGCGTAATTCTTCAATATATAAAAGTGTTTAGAGAAGGCAGGGCGGGGTATTTCCCTGTCCTGCCTTTAATTTTTTAAACTGAAGTTTATGACAATAGAACAAATAGCAAGTGCTGTATATAATAATACAGTAACTGGATTAGCTGGAATTACTTCAAATCCCAAAATATCTGTAGAACAACTTCAGGATGAAGTAGTAGCTGAACGTAATCAGATAATGAGAGAATTTCTTTTAAAAGGAATTTTAACTTTAGATGAATTATTTTTAGCAATTAATTGTATTGAAGTTGATTGTGATTATATGTCAAAATGTTGTGATTTACAAGTTGGAGAAAAAGCATTACATTTTGAAATTCCACCGATTATTTATATAAACGGAATTGATACAATAAGATTTGTTGGCAGTATAGATAGACATACTCGTTATAATATTTATACAGATGAAACTTATAGATTTCATAAGTATAGAAAAAATAAACCAGGAAGTCCATATGTCTATATAGATACTGCAATTAATTCTAATGGTAATATGGACGGATATATTTTTAATGTTCCTTTTGTGAAATATATATCTGTAATTGCACTATTCTTAGATCCAAGAAAGCTTTTAGAATGAGATTGTTGTTCTGAAAATCCTGAAGTATATCTAGATTGTGGAATTCTATCTGATGAAATTATTAAAAGAATGACTGAGAAATATATTAGATGATATCATTCATTAGCAGTTCCTGTAACTCAAAATGATCAAATGCCAAAATAATATGACAAATGGAATTATTTATAAATATACATCTCCATCAGGAAAAGTGTATATAGGGCAAACGATTAATGAAAAAAGAAGAAGATATAGTTTCTATAATTTGAATAGAAGATACGCTGGTCCAAAAATTGAAAGGGCAAGAAAAAAATATGGACCTAAGAATTTTAAATATGAAGTAATATTTAAAGTTAGCTCACATATACAAGATGAAGTTCGAGAAATACTAAATAAAAAGGAAAAAGAATATATTCAATTATTTAATTCATTAAATAATGGATATAATTCTAGTATTGGAGGAGAGGTTGTTAATTCTACAAAATGAACAAAACTGTCTAGGAAAAAGTTATCAAAAATTAGAAAGGAATATTTAAAAACACATAAAATAGCTATAGCTAGAGAAATAATTCAATTTTCAATAGATGGAAAATTTATAAAAGTTTGACCCTCCACAAGAAAGGCGGCATTAGAACTAAATCTTAAGGAACAAGGTATATCTTGTGTTTTAAATAAAACTCGTAACCAATGTGGTGAATTTATATGAAGATATAAAGATGAGTATAAAAGTATACCTTTAACTATAGATACTAATTTTTCTTCTTCAGCAGTTTTACCAATATATCAATATACATTAGATGGTAAATTTGTAAAAAATGACCTTCTTCAGCACAAGCTGCAGTTGAATTAGGTTATAGTAAAGGTAATTTTAACACATATTGTAATGGTCGTAATAATCACAAATATAAAGGGTTTTTATATTATAAAGGGCCGCACGATTTTAAAATCAAATAGTTATGAAGTTAAATAATATAAATTCTGTATATTCTCTTGCTAATATATTATACGGGGTTACAATAAATCCTGATAATTTTGAGGATATAGTTTTAAATGGTTTACAGTTAATAGGTAACAAACATTCTAGAATGTATAGATATGTAGGAGATACTACAAACAGAATACTAGAATTACCTTGTAATTTATCTTTTATAGAATCTGTGACAATTCCATTTGAAGACTTTCAATCTACTTCAGATACTAGTATATTTCCATTAGTTCAAAATGCTTATTATGAAAGATATAATGAAGCTTGAAAATGAAATAAAGATCCTTTATATCAATCAGGAAAACTATTAAATTATAATGAGATAAATAATGCATTAGAGTTTGATAGAGATTATTCGAATGTATCTGTACTATATCATGGTGTAATTGTAGATGATGATGGACTGCCACTTATAACAGATAAAGAATTAACTGCGTTAGCTGCATATGCCGCATATATTGATTTATATAAAAAGAGTCTTGTATTAAGAGATAGTAATTCTTTTCAAATAGCTCAAGCAGTTAAACAAGAATGATTGAGAGCTTGTAGTGATGCCAGAGTTCCTGAACATATCTCGCAAAATGAAATGAATGAGATTCTTGATGCTCGTACACGTTGGGATAGAAAGCAATATAAGAAATCATTTAAACCTGTTAACTAATGAATAAAAAAATGTTTCCTCATGGTTTTAACTCTAGGGAACTATATAATGGGTTAAATCCTAAGTTATTAAAAGGAAGATGAGTAAAAAATAGATATAAAGATCGTAAGAATCTAGCTGCTAAGATTTTTGATGACTGTTTTTATGAGATCTTATTGGATATTATAAATAATAATGTTACCTTTGTACTACCTCTACGTTTTGGGAATTATGGAGAAATTTCTATGAAACAAATTGCAGATGAAGACTTTAAACAAGCATATAGAAGAGGTAAATTTAATAATATTGATTTTGTATTATCTCAATTTACAGGAAACCAGCTAGTATATAGATATATGAAGCATAATAAAGAAACTATGGAAAAACCAATCTATGTTGATAAATATCTTAAAAAACTCATAGATCAATATACTGAAGAAGCAAAAGTGTACTATTAATTATGATTAAAGAATTAGACGATTATTTAGGTATTATACAAGAAAAATATCCAAAGATCTCAAAAGATGAGTTAAAAAGAGTTATAGAACACGGTTTTAGTAGTTTTCATTTATTAGCTAAAAGTGGAGCAGATGTAGTTTTAGGAAATCATAACTATACTGCTTTTTGTGGAAAGATGTTTTTTGATGATTATAAAAGAGTTAGATATAATAATATTAAACATCGTATTAAATTAAGACTGAAATATAAGTACGCTCAAGAAGTATATAACGGAGCGTACTATTTCGGTCTAACTGAAGCTGAGTGAGAATTTTATAAAACTCAGATAACTTCAAAGCGTAGATCTAAAATAAAGTTTAGAGATTTGAAGTTATATAAAATACAAGAAGAGTGTTATTTAGATAGATCTAGAACACATTTCTTTAAATTATACTATCCAATTGATGTTGGATGGACATTTTTAAAAAGTGAAATCACAACAAGAAACTTTGAATATATAGCATATAGAGATGTAAAAAATAAAATAATAATGATTTAATATGGCAAAAGAAGAAATAATAGGGTCTCCTAGAAGAAATTTAGTTTTTGAAACTAGTGGGGTAATAAGAGTAAAAGTTGGAGATAAATATTATAAGTTAAATTATGATAAAGAAACAACTGATGATGAAGACGAAGAATCTATAGAGTCTAAAATTATAATTGTAGACGATATATTATTATATGAGACAGGGCAGTATGAATATCCTGGAGATAGAAAAATAATCTTTGCATTAAACGGAGGAATTTATTATACATTAGATAATAGTTATTTTAGTTTTAGTGATTCTCAAAATTCAGATGCTTCTCTTGAAGGGAATATAATATTTGATAATACTGTAATATTTAATGGAACCCCTCCATTTAAATTAAGTAGTTCAGAAGTTATAAGTAATCTTAATGCACAGTTTATTGATGGGCATAGTTGAAATGATATTCAAGCATTATTAAATAAACAGAACATCTCTTTTAATACATTAGAAACTACAGATGGAAAATTTATAGCTGAAGATGGGAAAGTTACATGTAATACAGTAGTTTGTAGTAATGCTAATATTAAAAAACTTAGTTTTGAAACTCTTTCTGGAAATATCTCAATTGGAGGAAATATAAGTGTTACAGCAAGCGAGCTAGATATTGATGGAAATCTATATGATCTTGGAATAAATATTTTACAGCTTCTATATAAATTATATTCTGTAAAAGGAATAAATACTAGTAAGACTACATTCGTTGAGTTTGCTAAAGATCTTGTAAAATCTGTAAATACAAGTTATAATTGACAAACTCCATCAACATATACCTCTCATCAATTAGATTTTGATAAACAACTTTTATCAGAATCTTTTTATTGGGAGCCAATAAACATTGAATCTTGAAAGAATATTTCGTGCATACCATTATCTGTTGCAGATAATTATTATATAGATCCTGAAGAAATTACAGAAGATACAGAAGATACAGAAATTACTGAAAGTGCAGAAAATATTGCACGTTTATCTAATCTATATAATGAGATTATAACAAAAATTTACATTATTCCAGAGGAAAATAAATCTACATTTAATGGTGTCGTTTTAAAATTATATATAGATTCAGGATTTGTTACTCCTGGTACAGAGGGAGAATTAATTATAAATGAATACAAAAAAGATACATCTGAGGAGATTGAGAATATTAGTGCAAAGTTCATAGTCACAGGTATTAATAATGACGAAATATATGTACATACTACATACATTTCAGATAAAGCAAGCTTTCTAGCTCTTTCTTCAGAATCTATTGGGTTGTATGCATATTCAGAAGCTGAGAATCTAACTTCAGATACTGAAGAACAACCGTTTACCTCAATTAATGTACAATATTATCAAGAGCCTGAAGAAACTTCAGAGTATTATAATATTATACTAGAAACTAATCCTAAATCTATCGGTTTTTATCAAACTAGTAATACAGTTATTGGAAATTTATCTGTAATATCAGACGATATACTAAATCCTTCTGGAATAGGGATTTATAGTGATAACTGTTATTTAAATAACCCAACTATATGCCTATACAATAGTGCTGAACAAAAGAGTTATCTTAAAATATCTGCTTCAGGAATATCATTCGTTGGAATAAATGATGCTCAAGAAAATTGAATTAGTATCGAAAATACAGGTAAATGTAGTTTGAAGAGAGGCAATCTATATAATATTAATAACTATGATACTTTTTGTAAGTTTGGACCTTTAATTGTATATGAAGATGGTTCTGCAACTTTAGGAAGTGGAGATACTCAAATTACTATATCTGCATCTGGAGAAGTTAAGGTTCCTTCTGCAGCAATAACTACATAATAACTATGAAGAACAAATTAAATCAAATAAATCAGTTTAATGGAGGAATGATAAAGGATATAGAACCATTAATGGTTCCAAATACTGTAATGACTGATTGTTTAAACGGCACTTTAATTACTTATAATGGTAATGAATTTGCCTTACAGAACGATATGGGTAATTATAGGTTTAAAAATGGAGCTTTGAGTAATGGTTTTGTTCCTGTTGGAATGAAAGAACACCAAGGAGTATTATATATTATTTCATATAATCCAATTGACGACAAAGTAGAAATTGGAAGTTTTCCATCACAACAAACAATCTTTACCCCAATTGTAGATAATAAGGATGCTACAATTGAGGATATTATTATTGATAAAACATCTTTATATAAAGATTTAGAAGGTGAAACTAAAATCATACTTCTTAGTAAAGATCCTAATTTTTATTTAAATCCAGGAGATAAGTATCTTCTTATATATGAAAATTTAGATGAATATTCCTTTAAGGAAGCACTTGAACAGTTAAACAATAAATACTATAGACACTTAGTTCCTTATATTCTTACAGATGAAAATAAATTGTATAATATAGATGGGCTTCTTGAATTACAAGTCGATAAATCCACAACTAATAGAAGTGATTGGATTCCTGTATCTTGGGATATTCCTGGTTGGCTTGCTGTAAAGTTTAGTATTACGGTTCCAGAACAATTTAATATATATTTTGATAAAAGTAAGATATATGTAGATAATAGTGATTCAAATGCTATAAAAGTTTATCCAGGCGGAGATCTTAGAGTACAAACTTATTGGAATCTTGTAAATTATGCTGATGGAGATTTAGATAAGATTCAAAATAATTTAGTATATTTTTTACATGATTATGATACTTTAGATGAAAAAAATATAAGTAAATTATCTCCAATAAGTCTAGAGCCTAATCAATTAATATCTTATAATAATTTCCAGTCTATAATATTTAATACTATTGAGGCAAAAACGCTTGAAAACTACAAATATATTACTCCCGCATTATTAGTTGAAAATGAAGGTAAGAAAAATTATATAATATATAGTCAATTTACACAAACAATTTCTAGAGATCCTATAACAATAGATCCTAATGAAATACACTTTGGAAGAAATTATTTTAAATATTTTGTAGGAGATAATTCTCTAACAATGCTTACTTCTTGAGAAAGTTTTCCTGGAGTTAGCCTTGAATATAAGTTAGAAAGATATTCTACTTCAGATTCAGACAACCCCTATACTGCTATTGATTGGACTTCGGTTTCTGATATAATAAGTAATGGAACTATTATTATAGATATACCCTTTTCTGAAAATAATGAAGACATAGCAGAGTATGATACTACTCAAACTGAAGAACCTAAGATAAAAAAAGTTAATTTTAATAAAGAGGATATATACTTTCTAAGTCTTCGTTATGTTATTAATATTGAATCTGGAAATCCTATTAGAGGAGATATAGAACCTGCCGAAAATAGAATTTATGCCACAGAACTTGTAAATAGGTGATATTATGTTAAAGATAACTTTAAGGATATTACAGGACAAGACCTTGTAAATTACTTTGCTGATTATATAAAACTCGAACTTAATTCAGGTAATTATGCGTTTACAGAAACTGCTTTTCTAAAACGAAGAGGTAATGAAGATTCAAAAGATGAAAAAATAAATAATTATTCATTTGATTCTAGTGACTATTTTAGTGAAATTAAATTAGTATATCCAGAACCTCCTGGAGAAACGTATGATACTTCTAAGATTGGAATTAAGACTATATTTAAACAAGGCAATACATATTCTATTAAAAAGGTAGGAAACTCTGAAGTATATACTATATCTGTTCCAAAAGACCAAAATGGAGATGACGGTAGATTATGAAGATGAATCACTTCTAAAGGCGTTACTGTTAACAATGGCAAGGCTATAGATTCTAAAGGCAATACTTATACACTACTCTTTAATAAAATAGATGGATCTTTTTCATTTGATTTGTTTAATACTTTTACAGTTACAAATACTGAATATAATATTGTAAAAGAAATCAGTAGTAGTGATAAATATTTATATGAATACCATCCTATTGGAAAAACTAAAACTAAAGTTACAGATAAAGACGATACTCATACAATAGAATATAGACCTGAATATGTAGAATTTAGAAAAGACGGTTCTGGAAGAGATAAATGATCAATGCGTTTCTGGTGGAAAGAGGTAGGTCCTTTTACTATTAGGTTTGAAAACAATAAGTTGTATTATGGTGAGAATACAGAAGCATTCACTCCAGAAAAGAACTGACCTAGTGTTCTTGGAGATTTAAATATTTCAAGTGGAACTAATTGGCATAGAACAGATTGAAAACCAAATGGCCATTCTGCAACTAGTACAAAAAGTTATGCAGATGATTATGGATTTAATATATATAATTTCTATAATGCAAAATATGGTAATAATAGTAGCCATTCTGGAGATTCTAGTTTCTTTAGCAGATACGGATCTGCAAATAATTTCTGTCTTGCAATGTCATATGAAACAAAAAATTCATGACCTTGTATATATTACTGTGCTAATAAGGCGCCTTCAGAGAAAGATGCTTCTTATATTTCTAAAACTTGTATATATTCCTATCTTATGATGATATACTGTTTAAGATATTGTGTGTCTTCTAAAAATAATATAATTTATTATTCTTTATATAACTATAGAGAATCTCTTATAAATCAAGTATATATAAAAACTATTAATCTTTCTAGAACATATAATTGAAAATATTTCATGGATGAGGGAGTTGACATTCCAGATGAAATAGATTCAATATTTAATGGAGTATCTTTTGCAGACAATAATGTGATATCTACAAATACAAATGTCAATTTTAATTGTATAGTTACTCCTGATGAATCTTTTAAATATGAACTCCAAAGGTTAATAGATAATAAGAATAGTGATGTAAGAATTAAAGTAGATGAATTAGAAAGACAGCCGAGTATAAAAAGTGGAGACCTGTATCTTATTCATGAGTATAATGAGAATGCAAATAAAGTGAAATTAACTAATGCTATAAAAAGTATGGTGTTTACAGATCAAGTAAGATCTAATATGGATGCTACTTTAGAATTGTTTATGAGAGAGATAGATAATAATACGCGTTCTGTAGCAAGAGAGTTTATTTCTAATATATATGATGACGGGCAATAATGGATATAAAACTGAAAGTAAAAAAGTACAAGGATACTGGAGATATTGCTTGAGAGTATAATCCTTTACGTAATTTAAAAAAATCTGATGATCAGATTGATGATTTTACAGTAAGTAATTCTCAATTAAAATTAGATCTAGAAAATCCTATAGACATAGAATGTCAAAGTTCTTATGATGGAAGTACAAATTTAATATTCAACGATGATAAAAATCCTCCTAGAATAATAAATACTAGAGTAGCGTTATTAGAAAATAATAGATATAAAATTATAAATCGAAACCAAATTAAACAATCTAATTTATATACAGAAAATGAATTAGATCAACAAACTAGGTTATTTAGAAACGTTACTAGAATTCCAAAGATTCAATTTAAGAATGTAGATTACTTTGGGACTCTCAAAGGAGGTAATTATATATTTTATATAAAATATTCTGATAGTGACTATAATGAAACCGATATTGTTGCTGAATCAGGAATAGTGTCTGTATTTAAAGGAGATTTATCAAATCCTAAGACTTGTGTTGGAGCTTATATGGATGAACGTACTGATAAATCTATAATACTTTATCTTAAGAATATAGATACGTCTTTTAGTTATATAAATATATATTATAGTAGAACAAGTTGTGATGTAAATGGTATTTCTAAAACAGATTTTCATAAAATAAAAAAGACTTATGAAATAACTGATGTCAATCAAACAATAACCATTAATGGATTTGAAGAACTTGAAGACATAACTGCAGAAGATTTAAATATACAATATAACTACGTAGAGTCTGTAAAAAGCCAGGCACAAGTTCAAAATAGATTATTTTTTGCAAATGTTTCAAAACTTAAAGAAGACTCTGCTACTTTAAGTAATCTTGCGTTATATATTAATGTAGAAGAATGTCAAGAACATGATATAGGATATATTACAGATAAATATGGAATTTATAAAGGGGATATTACTGCTGCAGAATACTATTCTCCATATAATATATATTATAGACTTGGATATTTCCCTGGAGAAATTTATAGACTAGGAGTAGTATTTATATATAATGATGAGCATTTATCTCCTGTATATAATCTTAGAGGTATTGATTTTAATCTTTCAACTTATCATTTTAAAGAAAAAGGGGATAATGGAGAGATAATATCAAGTAATAAATGTAATTATGATTATAATATAGACTTAAGAGATCCTGAAACTATAGAAAATAAAGATTTTATATCTTTAGAAACTTTAGAAAATACAAGAGGAGTATTTAGATTTACTAAAGATAAGACTATTATTGATCATGACGGAAAATCTGTGAAGCCATTGGGATTAAAAATTAGAATCCCTGAATTTGTAATTAATAAACTTAAAGAACTGAATATTAAGGGATACTACTTTGTTAGGCAACAGCGTATTCCAACATTTTTATTCTCTGGGTTATCTATAGGAGTTGACACTGTAAGTGGAGTTCCTTGTCTTGATCTTTCTGAAGGAGGCCAAAATCCAAAGCTTGTAACAGAATCTTTTGTAAATAAAAATAAGGTATTGATTAACGATTATGATTCAAAACTTATATATAGTAACAATTGTAGCTATTCAGGATTATTATCAGCAGATGTTAAGTGTGATAAGCAAATGCAATCTCTACTTAACTCAGATAGATATAAATTAGTAGAAGCATACAAGTTTAATCAATATAACGCATCAGGAAGAAGTTATACCTTAGATTTAACAAATGTTGAAAGTACAAATGCAGAAACAACAAGCGAACTTTTATATATAGACTCGGATATTCCTCAGAAAATTATTAATGATAATATCTTTTGTACTAGAGCAGGAATGCAAGAAGAAATTAAACAACAAACCTGTTTTGGAAAAGAGGATATAGAATCAAGCGATGCTCAATTAGTTAGAGGAGTATTTACTGATTTTGTAGGATGTAACACTTTACTTGGTAAATCATCATTATATAATGTTTATATAAAAAATTACTCCGAAACATTTAATAAGGAATATTTTCAAATAAGAATCGATGATAATTCTCCTTACTTTGCAGTATCTGATAGATATGCTACAGATACTAGTGTAATAAAAGACAAAGATATTACAGATTGTACTACTGATTATAAAGACGTGGAAGGTAATTCTATAGAATTTAATTGGAGTATGATTCCAATATTATATCGTGGTGATTGCTTTACTTATACAACTACCATTAGGTTACATAGAAACTTCACTTCTCAAACAGTTCCTACAAATGATACAATAGTAGATTTTAATACTTGAAAAGATAATTTTAAAGGTATTAGAAATACTGAAAACTGGGATGATATAAATATTGGAGATATTAATGCAGTAGCTATTGGAAGTTGAGTAACATTTAAAGGATTATCTAATAATAATATTTCTCTTAGAAGTATTGATGAGTTTAATACAGAAGAAATTGCATTAATGGGAAATCCAAGAGGATTTTATCCTATACAAGGTATGTCTACTAAATCTTCTGCTAAAATTCCAGAAAGTAACTTATATAATAGAGGATATAGTACTACTCTAGGATTTAAAAGAAATTATAAGCACATAGATGTACCTTATGAGGTTGACGAGTTTGATACTCGTATAATGTTTAGTGATATTCAGGTAGATGGAAACTTTAAGAACTCATATAAGGTATTCCAAGGATTATCATATGAAGATTTAGATAGACAATATGGAGGTATAGTAAAAATTCTTCCTTGAGGAGGAAATCTATTAACTGTATTTGAACATGCTATAGCTATTGTTCCAATAAATGAAAAAGCTCTTATTCAAACTACTACTGGGCAAAATATTCATATGTATGGATCTGGAGTATTACAAAAGCAAATGACAATTATATCTGATATGTATGGTTCTATATGAAAAGACTCTATTATAAGAACTCCTAGGGCAGTATATGGTGTTGATACATATACTAAGAAAATTTGGAGATTTTCTGATAGAGGTCTTGAACTTATATCTGATTTTACAATTCAAAGATTCCTTAATGATGAAATAAATCTTAAGGAACTTGAAAAAACAGTAGCATTAGGAACGAGAAATGTTAAAACTCACTTTAATGCTTATAAAAATGATGTTATGTTCACTTTTTATAATAATGATAAAATTTGGAATATATGTTATAATGAAGTACGTAGCATGTGAGTTACTAGATATTCGTGAGTTCCTTTATTATCAGAAAATATAAATAATACATATTTTAGTTTTGATTTGCTTAAGAGTAAAATATTTAGTATAATAAGTAATAATCTTCGGAAAACTGATGATCTTGTAAAGGTAGGAGAAGAATGAACTGGAAAATATGTTACTTCTGATAGAGAATACTCAAAGTTTACTTTCACAGTTGATGGATATGATGGATATAATGTTAATAGTGTCGTTATAAAAGGATATTACTGAGACGAAGATGAAATAAAAACTGATTCACTTATTGAATGCAAAGCAAATGAAGAAACCTGGCTTATGGATGAAGTAAGTGAGAATTGGGTTGAAATTAAAAATAAAAATGTTGGAAATGCTATAGATGCTGAATCAGAAGAGGACCGTCAGAAAATAATCTATGCTAATTATCTTGAACAGAAGGATGCGGCTCCATTTTCAATAGAATTTAAAGATCTATACAGAAAAGAGGATAGAGGCTATTTATATTATACTATTGAAGTAAAATATACTCCATATGTTGTAACTTCATCAGAAGATAATCCTTCTGAAGATGAGAGTGGAAATCTTATGAGTAATTGTATTGTTTTTGGAATTGAACGATCATATACAGCTGGAGCTATTATTCCTTATGAGGTGCTAAAAGAATTCGACATGTTGAAATATCAAGATGATTGAAATAAGGCACTATTATATAATATTTTCGTACATGGTAGAAGTAACATTATTGATGAGATAAATTATTTTGATAGTGATGAAACAAATCAAATATTACCTACTAAATGATATAATAAACAGGAACCTTTTGAGTTTGAATTTATAGTTAATGAACCAAAAGGAATTCATAAAATATTTGACAATTTAGTAATAATATCTAATAATGTTGAACCAAATTCTATTGAAATAGAAATTACTGGAGATGTATATGAATTTAGTAAAAGAGCTATTTATAGAAATAAAACTTTTAATAAAAATGAATCTACAAACGCTAATTTCCCAGAAATCTATTTAGATAAAGAATCTAAAGGATATAAAACAGAAGTTACATGAGATCCAATTCGAAATGAATATTACTTAAATGTACATGCAGATTGTTTAAATATAAAAGAATATGGAAGACGATTAGGTAATATATACTATAGTGAAGATTCTTGGTATTTCCAAGTACAACCAATATATTATGAACAAACAAGCTCTAATGATTTTGAATCTCCATTAAAGGCAACTAAAGTTCGAGATAAATATGCAAGAATTAGAGTTAAATATAAAGGTGATAAACTTGTTATTATTACTGCATTACAAACATTAATGACTCAAAGTTATGCATAAAAGAATAAAAAAAATGGAAATAGGAGGAGTTAGTTCTGGGAATATTATTAGTCCAGATATGTTAAAACAGCTTGGTCTTAACTTAGGAAACTATAATGCTTTCATTAGTGCTTCTATGAATAAAATCAAATCAGATATTGGAAAATTTAAAGATACTAAATCTGATTCTGATGCAGATGAAAGGAATCCTTTCTCTACCGCAAAAGGTATGTTTTCACAAAAAACTGTAGATTCTGTTAGAAATTGACAGAATGATACATTTGCTGGAGCAGAAACTGTAAATAAGCTAAATGGCAAATTTGGAGGAGCTTTTCAAATGGGAGACCAGTTCATTGGAAATCTTAACACAGCCCTTGTAGGAAATGAGAAAACTGGATCTACTGCTCAAGTAATGTCTGGAGTTAAAGACATAGGACACAATGTAGTAAGTCAATTTAATCCTATGGGTGGAATGATTAATACTGGAGCTAAAACTATAGGAAATCTTATTGGAGGAACTAAAGATCGTGTTGAAGGTACTGGTTCTCAAATACAAGGAATGGTAAGTGATGGTCTAAGTATGCTTGGCCCTATTGGAATGGCTGCTGGAGCTGCATTAAATTTAATTAATGGTATTGGAGGAAAGCGTATTAATAAATTAGTAGATAATACATCTGATATTAGTAACGAATATAGTGGTTCAAAGAAATTTATCAGTAATAGTATTGATAAATATAGTAATAAAAAAGCTGGATTATTTGACTTTGGATTTCATCGAAAAGGCCAAAATGCTATAACTAGAGCTAGAAGAATGCAAAATACTACTTTAGATATTACAGATGCAGGTAAAAAGCGACTGAATAATCAAATAGGTCAGTCTCTTGCTAGTAAAAACTTCAATACTTATAATGGATTAGATAATATGTATTCCTTGGCTAAAAACGGAATGAAATTTCCTGAATTAGATGAAGCTAGAGCATTCTTACAGAAACGACCAACACAATCTACAGAAACACAAAAATTCCAACTCGGAGGTAAGATGAATTTAATTCCTGAAGGAAACTTACATGCACATAAACATCATTTAGAAAATGTAAATCCAGAATTAAAAGATCAAATTACTAAAAAAGGAATTCCTGTAGTAGCACAATCTGAAGGAGGAATTGTTCAGACAGCAGAAATTGAAAAGGAAGAATGGACACTTAGAAAAGAATTTACTGATAAACTTGAGGCTTTATATAAAGCATATCAAGAAGATTCATCCAACGAAATTGCAATTGAAGCTGGAAAATTAGTTTGTCATGAACTATTAAAGAATACAGATGATAGAAGTGGACTAATTAAAAGTGTGAAATAATGAAAGAGGTAAAAATAGAAATAGCAGATAAAGAATATAAAGTTCTAATAGCAGAAACGGAAGAAGAAAGAATTCAAGGTTTAGGTAATGTAGAATCTATGGATGATGACGAGGGTATGTTATTTATAATGCCTGAAGATCAAGGTCAAGTAGTATTTAATACAGAGGAAATGGAATTCGATATTGATTTAGTATTTATAAATCAAGATGATGAAGTTTATAATGTAGTATTAGGTAAAGCTCATAGTTCTGAACCAATTATTTCTACTCCTGAAGATGAAGAAGGAAGAACTAAATATGTATTAGAAGTTAATGCTAATTCTGGAATTCAGATTGGAGACGAATTAGACTTTGAAGAGGATATAGATGAAGAAGAAATTGATAAAATGTATATTCTTGGATCTGATGGAAAACCTCAAATGGATTTGGTTGGTGGTGAACGTATTTTCTCAAGAAAAAATTCTAGAACTCTAATAAAGTTAGCAAAAAAGGCTAATAAAAGTAAAGCTGATTCTGATTATGCTAAACTTGGAAAAAAGATCTTTAAATATATAAATGAACAGGATAATCGTCCAAGTGAGTTTATCGAATCTCCTAAATAGATAAAGAAAAGGAGAATAATTTCTTACTCTCCTTAAAAGATACTAACTATCTTTTATAACCCTATATTGCCTCATGTTTAATCTAGCATCTCCAAAGAGAATGAAATAGACTCATTTTATACTCTTGGGTTGTGGAACAAAGATAATATAATATTGCTAATGTAGCAAGTGTTTTCATAAAAATTTAGTGTAAATGAAAATTTTAGTAATTTTATTTGGATATTAAGAACTAAAGTGTTATCTTTGGGCATTAAATGAATATATGACAATGAAGAAGTTAACTACAGAAGAATTTATAGAAAAAGCTAATAAGATTCATAATAATAAGTATGATTATAGTCAAGTAAAATATGTAAACTCTAGAACAAAAGTTTGTATAACTTGTCCACAACATAATCAATTTTGACAATTAGCTAATTCTCATTTGCAGGGACAAGGTTGTCCAAAGTGTAGTGAAATAACTAAAAATAATAAATTAAAAGTAGATAAAGAAACGTTATTAAATAAATTTAATTTATTATATAATGGTAAGTATGAATATAATTTAGATAATATGAATACTTTACATGATAAAATCAAAATAAAGTGCTCGAAGCATGGTTGATTTTATCAAAGAGCTATACATCATTTAAATAGACACGAATGTCCTTTATGTAAACAAAGGGGTAAGAAATACACTACAGAAGAGTTTGTTATTAGGGCAAAAGAAGTACATGGCAATAATTATGATTACAGCAAAACTGTGTATACTGGAAAGGAAAACTTAATAGAAATTATTTGTTATAAACATGGTAGTTTCTGGCAAAAACCTCATAATCATATTAGTGGTTGTCCAAAATGTAAAGCAACAAAGACTCAATTAAAAATATTTAATACTCTTTGTAATTCATTTCCAAATGAAGTTTGAATTTGAGAATATTCAAATAGTTGATTAGGTAATCAAAGAATTGATATTTTTAATCCTAGAATAAACTTAGCTATTGAATATAATGGAGAACAACATTATATGCCAGTAAGTGCTTTTGGAGGAGACTTAGAATTTAATAAAATACGGTTAAGAGATAAACAGAAGATTAAAAAATTAAATGACCATAATTGTATTATTTATATAATTCCGTATTATGAATTTAATTTAGATAATATAGTTAAACAAATAAATAAATATTTATATGAAAATAGTTAAATTTCTACAAGAAGGTGGAGCAGCTCCCGCACCTAGTGCAGCACCTGCTGGTCCTCAGGGTGGACAAGATCCATTACAAATGTTAGGCGAAATGGCAGCTCAAGCATTACAGGCACAAGATTGCCAGGCAGCAATGCAAGTATGTGAAGGCTTTTTAGCACTTTTACAGCAAGCTATGAGTGAAGGCCCGCAGGGTCCTGTAGGTCAAGCTCCTGAAGGAGAACCAGTTTTCAAAAAGGGTGGAAAAATAGTAGGTCGTAAGAAATGCGCTAAAAAAGAAAATGGCGGAGAAATGAAAAATAAGTTTTTCGGCAAAAAGTAATTTAATGATCATTAGATAAAAGGGAGATTTGACATGATCAATCTCCCTTTTTATATATAAAGTAAGTGTGATAAAATGGCACAAGTAATTAAATATCAACAAGGCGGTTCTACTCCTACTCAAAAATACGGCACTTTTACTATAGATGGTAATCAATATCAGGTTGATGATGATTTTCTAAATCAGATGTCTTCTTATGGAAAAACATTAGATCAAGATACTGCATATCAATTTAGTAAAATAACTGATGCTCTAAGATCAGGTGCTAATTTATCATATGATTCTAGTGCCGATAGATTAGAAGGAGTACAGTTTGATGTTACTAATAATCAAGCAGAACGTTTAGGTAAACGTCGAAGTAGACTTGGCAGAAGTTTTGGAAATCTATGAAGGGGAAAAGAAAATACTGCAAGAAATGCAGTTCATGCTTTAAAGGATTTTCAATATAAAAAGCCAGTAGAAGCATTAGATCCAATTAATATTAGAGATTGGTCTAGTGATATTACTATGGAATATAAGCGTAATAAAGATACTGGAGATTTTGAATTAGTAAATGGAAATAGAGTTTATATAAATGGAGCTAATAATCTAAAAGCAACTAGAAGACTTCGTAGTCTAAAAGATATTGCAGGTTATGGGGATAATGATCAATTTAAAGGCTATAATGATTTAGATAAGCAAGCTTATATAGACTTTTACAATAAATATGGTGAGCAAGGCATAGAAGATATTATATCTAGGCTTGAACAAGGAAATTGGACGGATGAAGATGCTATGGCATTAGATGATATTGGTATCTTTTTAGGAGGAAGTAAACCTGTTCAAGCTCAAAAAGAAGTAGATCCTGCACAAGAAGAACTTAAGAAAACAAAAGAAAACTGAAGTAAAGCAGGATGAGATTATGATAAGTACCATAACCTATTTAACGTTGATTCAAATGGGAATGTAACTATAAATAATCCAGAATTATTATCATATATTGGAACTGGAGATGCATGACTTAATAATGAATTTAAAAGAAAATATGGAAGTTATGCGGATTATATTCCAGATGACTCTGGTTTATTTGTTATTAATGGAAAAGTATATAGGGGTGATGACCAAGATAGTTTATCTAAAATTCAAAAGTATTTAGATTTTGTAGCAGATAATAAGAGAACTGCTGGTAATTCTTCAATTATTAAACAATATTGGGATGAAAATCGTTCTAGATCTCCATGGTTTAGTACTTCTGTTGATTCAGAAGGTAATCCAATGTGGTCCCCGTATTTTCAACCAAATCGATATGCTGCAGATCTAACTGGTAACTATGTTAGACAAGCAGGTGATCCTTTAGTTTATGATTATTTTCCTAATTACAATCCTGAAGATTCTTCTCAGTTTGATCCCTATGGACACCCTTTAAGAACTTTAGCAGAAAGAGTATATATTGATCCTTTAACTAAACAAAGAATTAATTATAATAATACTTTACAAGAGCAATTAGATCCAAATATAGTTAATTCTTACTATGAAAATAATCCTACAACTGCTTTTAATAGTTACTATACTATAGGAAATACTGGAGGATATAAAGAAGTAGCAAGTACTGGAGATGCTTCAAATCCTCAAACAAGAGCTACATTGTATTATAATCCTCAAACTCAATTATACTATTTTCATGACGAAAACCCAGGAAATGATAACTATACATTAAATAGTCGTTTACCTGGATCTGAAGATAGTATGAGAAATTATTATTGGAATATTGATTCTCGTTTAGGACAATATATTGAGCAACATCCTGAAATCTTAAGAGATCCAGAAGTTAAGGGATATATTAGTGATATTATTAGAAATCCATATATAGCTACAATTAGTACTCGTCATGCTAAGTTTAATCCAATTATTGGACAAAAATATCCTGATTTATATCAATTATTTCAGGATTTAATTAAAACTCAAACGCTTGGTAAGTATCAACAACAATATTCAGGAACAGGAGGTAATTCTGCTCTAAGAAGTATTACTACTCCTGAAGGCTTAGAACAATTAGGTTTAGCTTATAGAGTTCCAAGTAATAAAAACGGAGGAGTTATTAAATATCAAATTGGAGGAGTTGCTGCAAATAGAGTTAATAGTGCAAAAGCTAGTAAACAAGCAATTCAACAATCAGATAAAAAACTTCGCGCTGCTGGAGAAGAAAAAACTATTGGAGATGGTACACAATTAACTGCTGCTGACAAAGCTGAAATTGCAGCTTTAGTTGCAGATGCTGCTTCTTTAGGTGCTACTTTTGTACCAGGATTTGGCAATGTTGCTGGAGCTGGAGTTGGTGCAGTAGGTTCATTAACTGGTTTTGGAGCAGATATTGCTAGAGATGGATTAGATTGAGGCGATGTTAGTAATTTAGCACTTAATCTAGGATTAGATGCAGCTACTTTACTTCCTGGGATTGGCTCAGGAGCTAAGGCAGCAAAAATAGCTAAAGCTTTAAAGAAATCTAAGGCTGTCGCAAATGCTGTTAAGTGAGCAACTAGAGGAGTTAGTTTTGGAAGTGCTGCATCTGGATTAGCAACTGCATGAGAAAATATTCAAGATGGTAAATGAACTATTAAAGATGTTCGTACTGTATTAAATGGAGTTAGAGGTTTTGCTAATTTAAAACGTAACACAGGAAGTGCAAAATTAAAAGGAGGAAACTCTGATATGGTTACCTTAAAACCAACTAATAATAAAAATCTTCCTACTATTAAATTAGGTCGTTCTGAGATTGAGTCGGTTAATTCACTTCCAAAAAATCAAAAAACTGAAAAGTTAGAAGAAATAATTATTGGAAAGTTAGGTAAAGCTAAAACAGATAATATTACTGACTTACTTTCTGAATATGGTATTAAACGTTCCTCTAATGTAAATTTCAATTGGAAAAAACCTTGGAAGTCTTCAATGAGTAAAGGACTTAATACAGGACAATTTAAATATGATGAACTTCCTAGTACTTATAGGAATCCAGATGATATGGGTTGGTGAAATTGGAATAAGACTGCTGCTACTAGAGATGCAAAAACTAATAGAAGCAATCCTTATTTTAAGAACTATGCAGATAAACAAACTTCTCAAGTTCAAAGATTTTTCGGAGGACCTGAAATGTTTACATCTGTTACAGCTCTAAAACGGAGACCTATTACAATGCCAATCTATTCTAACTTAGCTCCTAACTTAGGAATATTTAGTAATCAACCACAACATCTCTGGTATTATAAACCAGAGAATAATCCAGTATTTTATAAAAAAGGCGGTAAAATTATAAAAGCACAACCTGGTACTAAGTATCCTACATTTAGTACTCCAATAGATCAAAATTGAACTAGTGTAGCTGATTATATGCTAGATAAAAATCATAATCCGATTAATGTACAAGTAGATCCAGTTGCTGTTGTTGGAACTCCTATTAAACGTGCTTCTACAAGCTTAAATAAAGCTGTTCAATCACCTCAAAATACTGTAGTGAGGAATCAGTATAATTCAATTTTAAATGATGCTAAAATGGCTCAAATTAATAATAATCTTGGGTTTAAAGGAAGGTTAGATTCAAAAGAAGAATTACTTAATGATTCTACTAGTAGAACTTTGTCTAATTTAAACAGATCCTCATATAATACAGATAACTCTGATTATACAGCTTTTGGACATGGCAAAGGAAAAGGATTTAATATTAATCCTGATATGGTAATGGGAATAGGAGACTTTATTACTTCTACAATAGGTATCAATCGTACTACCCAAAAAATGAAAGATGCCATTCGTAAAGGAATGATAGGTTCTCAACAACAAATGCCTACTGAGTTTTACTCTAGATTTAGTGATAATGGGTTGCATAGAATGTATAATGATCGCATTAAAAGTATGCGTCAATATAAGACATCGACTAGTGATCCAAATAAAGTATTAGCAGAAAGACTTATGAGAGATATGAATGTTGATCAATTAGAAGGAGAAAGAGATGCTAAATTTTCTCAAATGATAGATCAATATAATGATAAGTTACTTGCTCAAAAACAACAATACGCTAATATTAGAACTCAGATAACTAATGAGAATAGAAACCGTTGAGCACAAGGTTTAGCTCAGTTAGATATGGCTGATGCTAATAAGATTACGCAACAAACTCAAAATGTTAAGAATCTTATTTATCAGTTAAGAGGAGACTATGCCAAGGATCTAAATGAAAAACAAGCTTTACAAGCTCAATTAGCACAACAAAAGGCTGCTGGAGATTTCAGTAATTGGTTTACTAATTTTAGAAATAGTAAAATTAATGAGTTCTATAATTGGCAACAGAATGAGGGTAAAAATCCAGAATATAGTGGTTGGAAAATCGATGATTATTTAAATTACAAATATTCTGGAGATATTGCTACTAATAGAAGTAAATATGGAATTGAGGCTTTAGTTAATCCTTATCAGCAATCTCAAAGAAGATTTTGGCTTGGAGGAAACAAATTAGATACAAAACCATATTTAATTAATTATACTAATCCTGAGCAAATTCCTATTCAAAGATTTATACCTTATAGTTATAAATCTGGCGGTAGATATTTACGTAAAACAGATGAGCAACAATATCTAGACCAGCAAAAAGCTATCAATAAGGCTGTTGGAGAACTAAATAATAACATTATTAAGTTATTTCTAAAAATGATGTCATAAATATGAAGATAAAGAGATATCAAAACGGGGGTATTAGTTATACCCCCTTTTTTAGAGATGCTGCAGAGCCTACACAAGTTGCTACTCAGACCTCTAAAACAAGTGAAAATAAAGAAGAACAACTTATTCAAAAAGAAATTATTAATGTTCTTAAAGAGAATGGGTTACCTAATGATGTAGATTACTTCTTAGATAGAGCTAATAGTTTTTTAAGAAAATCTCAAAACTTAGGTGAATTATTTGTATCTGGACAGAGTAATCAATATGATATGTCTGATTTAATTAGATTACAATCTTTAGCTAATAGAATTAAACATAATAATGAATTACATGAAACTGCATCAGAACAAATTATTAAAGAAGGATCTGGGTCTGAAGTTGCAATTAGTAATGAAGGTAGCTTATATGTGTATAATAAAGACGGCAGTATTAAGACTATATCTGCAGATACTTATTATAAAAATCCACAAAAATATCAAGCATTAACTAATTCTCAATTAATTCATCTTCGAGAAGAACGTCCAGAACTAGCATATAATAATAGTATCCTTACAGATTTATCTAATACAGTTGGAATGAAATCTATAGTAGATTATGTAAAAGCTACTATTGGAGCGTTTGGAACTAATAAATCCTCAAATCAGTTTGATAGATATACTTCTAAATATCAGAATAAAATTGAAAAAGGATTTGAACAATTATTAGGATTTAATGGACCAGATGGAATATATAAAGTTACAGAATCAAATAGTACATCTAATCAGGGATATCATGATAAAGAAAGTCTTGATTTAGCTGTTAATTATTTATATAAGACTCTTCCACAAAATATGAAAAACGTTTTAAGAGCTCAAGCAGCTGCTGAAGGTTTTAATCCAAGTAATCCTGAAGATGTAAAACGATTACTACAAATTGCTGTAGTTGAACATACAAATCATAGTGTAGAAAATACACAAGCTTTAGATTATGATTCAACTGCATCTAAAGCAGGCAGTGGAAGTTCTGGAGGAACTGATAAAGATGTTAATAGAAGCTCTCTAGAAACTATTGCTGCAGGTAGAGTTGTAGATCCTAAAATTGCAGTTTTATCAACATCTGATGCCAAAGGAGGGTTAGAAATTGTAACTAGGGATTATCCATTACAAGATAAGAATGGCACACAAGTAACTCAAAATACATTAAAAAATGTATTGGATAAGGCTGAAATAGGTAATATTGTTGATAAAAATTCTATTTTCTTTGGAGATCAAAGAATATCAGATATTGATTTAAATAGACTTGTGTGAGATGGCTCTAGTTCACTTAGTAGAATGTGACTTCCAAAAGATCGAGATGCAGAACAAATGGGAGTTTATAAGCCTGACTTAGATGCATATGATCGATATACAAAATTTGAGGAATGAATTGAAGATAATCCTAATGTATCTAGACAAAGAATGATAGAAAAATTACATGAATATGATCTAGACTTAGAGTTTGATACTGAAACTAATAGATGAAAATTCAGACCTGAAGATATGATGGTATTTTTTGGATTATCAGGTTATGCTAGTGATAAAGCTATTGACTTTGATAGTAATTCTCCTTGGTTATGACATGTTGATGGACCAGATAAAGATAGAATATTTGATATCTATTCAACTTATGTAAATTATGGAGGAGATGTAGTAAAGAAATCAGACAAAAAGGTTGATAACTTTAAGCCAGGCTTCTTTGGAAAAATATTTCATGGCAATAAAAATTCAATGTATAAAGGAATGATATTTATGCCTATGCATGATTCTAAACTTGCAACTGTTGCATCTAATCATGAAATTGGAAGTGCTAGTGAATATAGAGATATATATAATCAGGCAAATCTGAAAAAACAACAACAAAGCATAAAAGCTAATTTTTAAAGTATGATGGATCAGAAGAAAAATGATTGGCTGGCGGCATTATTTTTTCAGCCAGACAAAAGTGTTCAAGAGTTAGTTAATTTAGGAATAACTCCTGATAACTCTAATGTTAAAGATAGAGAATATTATAAAGGTATACCAGAAATACAAGAGGCGTTTAAAAACGATAGAGGAGAATTTGATAATCAAAAATTCGATACATATTATAAAGACGTTTTAGACTTATATAATCGTGCAGATGAAGCTAATTTAGCAAGTACTGCTATGGATTCATTTACATATGATCCTGCAGATTATTTTGCACCTCTCGGCGGCGATGTACTGGATGTTAGTTCAAGATTAGTTAAATTCTCTAATCCTGAAAGAAGAAGTCGAGGTATAGTTAATCTATATGAAACTTCTGATCCAACTATGTCGATACGTGAAGTAGCACAAACAAATAAGATATTTAATTATGATACTGGTAAGTTTGAGGATTGAACACCTAATGAATGAGGTGGGTTAGGTGCTATAGCTCGTCCTACACTTGTATTAGCTCAATGAGATGAAGATGGAACTCATGAAGTAAATGGAAGAACTGTTTCACATAAAGCAGGAGATCTAAAATTTAATAGTGAAGGAGATCCATTTTATGAAACATTAGGAAATAGACCGCTTACAGGAAAAGATATTCTACATATATCTGATACATTAACTGTTGATGGAAGTAAATGGAATAAATATGATTTCTTTGATTCAGATGGATTAGATAAAAGTGTTGGAGGCACTTTAGCAAAGGTCTTGTTTAAAGTAGGACCAATGCTTATTCCATATGTTGGACAAGTATATGGTGGCATGACAGCTGCTATTGAAATAGGAAAATTATTCCCAGTATTATTTAGAAGTATCGAAGGTATTGCTAAGGGAGATTTAACTAATTCTAAATCAGCACAAACTGCTACTGATATTCAAGCTTGGCTTTCTAGGTTTGATGGAAGTGTTTCTGATTATGGAAGAAATAGTTTCTGAAATGTAGAAAGCATTGGAAAATTAGTTGAAGATAGTTCAAGACAATTATTTCAACAAAGAGTAATTGGACAAATACCAAAGTGGATAGTAGGTAAAGAAAATGTTAGTGAGAATACAATTAAATGAGGTAGAGCCTTATCTTTAGCTTATATGGCAGGAACCTCTTCTACAGATGCTTATGATGCATTTAAGCAAGCTGGAGCATCTGATAGAGTTGCAGGATTAGGAATGTTATCTGTAATGGGAGCAATGTTTACATTAATGAATAATGACTACTTTAAAGATTTTTGGTTTAAAGATACATATCTCGACCGTACATCTGTAAAAGGAGTTATTAAAGATGTTGCTGAAAAAGTAACTAATGAAAACATTAACAAAGGAATTGTTTCTCCTAAAGCTGCTGCAAATTGGGTTATGAAAACTAAAAACCAAATTCAGCAACGAATCTCTAAAATGAAACCTGGAAATATTTTATATGACAGTGTTAATGAAGGAGTTGAAGAAGTAGCAGAAGAAGTTTCATCTGACATGGTAAAAGCACTTTACTCAGCGTTAAACACAATGGGTATTGTAGATAAGGATAGACAACTTGATTTTGGTATAAGCACAGAAGAAGCGTTTGCGCGTTATACTTCTGCATTTATGGGAGGTGCTATTGGTGGTGCTGTATTTAGTTTCCATGAAAAATGAGATTCAAGAATTAACTCTATAAATGATGAAGCAATTCAAAAACCTAATGATTCTTTACAAGAAATTATATACTTAGTAAGAAATGGTAAAACTTCTGATTTAAAAAGAGAATTAACAAGATTACGTGATAAAGGAGCTCTTGGAAGTAGAAATCTTTCAGGTAAATCATTTGAACTTGTTAAAGAACCTGATGGATATAAAATTAATTACGAATCTGCAAAAGAAGGAGAATCTCAGAACGATGTTATTTACAACCAAATTAATAGTTACATTGATAGAATTGATAGTATTATCAATGAAGAGGGATTAAACATTTCTGATGAAGAGTTACAAGCATTATCAGCTATGACTGGTATTAATGTAACTGAAAATTTAGCTAAGAATATTCAGAGAGAAAGCCTTAAAAATCAGTTAATTGAAACTGGAGTTTATAGTAAAATATTCTCTGATTGGAATGATCTTACAGAGGATATTTTAAAAACTAAAGTAGCTTTAGAATCTAAGATTACTCCTACTGAACTTGAGTCTAAAACTCCTAAAGATGTTGATAACAAAATAGCAGCAGCTCAAAATGATGTAGAATTTCAAAGACTAAAAGCAAAACTTGATGATTTAAGAGCAAGACGTGATAAAATAGTCTCTGGAGAACTTAATGACTATTATTTTGGACAAGCAAGATTTGCTGCTACTCCTGCGTTAGCAACTGCTTTTATTGATGACTTAGGTATTCATAATTTTACTAAAGTTCGATATCAGAAAGACTTTGATCAATTAACATCTGATGAAAAAGTTGTAATTAAAGAAGAATATGAAAAATATTCTAAGTCAACTGAGAAAACAAAGGTATTTGCAGCATATGATTTATTTAATAGTTTAAATGAATCTATTGCACAAGATCTAGTAGCCGTATCTCAAAAAACTGTAGACTTAAGTAAAGCTTATGCTCCAGGTGAAACTATTCAAACTAATCGTATCAAAACTATCGATAAAGAAATTGCTAATCTAAAAGCACAAATAGACGAAGCTATTTCTAAACTTCCTGAAGGAGTCGAAATTAATGAAGAAGTATCTGAACTTCAAACTAAATTACAACTAACTGAAAATTATAAAGATTTCTTAGTTAAAAGACATGAATTTGGACTAACTCAGGAACTGAGCGAAGAAGGTAGAAAAGTATTAGCTAGACCAGATACGTTTATAGCAGATAACGAAGCTGCTTTAAATACATATGCTAATAATTATATCGATTTCTTAAATTATTTAAAGGCTAATTCTTTATATACTGATGTAACAGATGTAGACCTTGTTGCATTAATGAAGAGTTATTTTTATATAAATGGATTTACTGAAGGAATTGCTGCAGCTAATTGAGAAAAAGCTATTAATACATATATAGAAAGAACAGAAGGTGATAGTGTAGGATATGAGTCAATGACTCTTGGAATTGCAAATGACTTAGCTGTTTTTCAAGATATTGTATCAAAAGGAGATATAAATCAGATTAAAACTGCATATCAAAATCTTTTACAAAGTGATGGATTAGTAAATTTATCAGACTTTTTAGGACAAAGTGCAGATGAAATATTAGCTGGAATTATTCCAAGAATATCTGGAAGAACGTTTATTGATTTTATTAATGATGTTGCAGATCTTAAATCTGAAATTAAAGTATCTCCTGCATATGAGTTATTAGAAAAATTTGCAGTATCTACTAATGGAATTAGCCAAAATATTGTTAATCTTATTGTAAAAGAGTATAATAGTTATCTTAATAGTGATTCGTTAGAAGATTATATTATTAATAATAAGGATGCTTTAACTAGACTTAAAGAAACTAGTAGGTTTATTGATATTTTAAATTCTCTTGTTATTGCTTCTATAGATGGAGGATATAATACTCAAATTAATAAATTTAAGAAGAAATTAGCTAAAGATCTACTTGCAGAAATTGATACAGAAACTGCCGTTAATATGTCTTCAGATCTTAAAGCAATTAAGGTTAGACTTGATACATTAATAAATATTGCAGAAAATAATAATGCACAAAAAATTAGAGAACAGAAAGATATTGCTATTAATATGAGACAGAGATTTACAAATCTGTTACTTAATAATGAAAATTCTGTAATCAAAGATAAGTTTGCATCATTATTTAACTTAGATCTTAACCAATTAATTGCTGAATCAGATTTTCCATCAGGAGAAATTAAGGAGAGTAATTTTAAAGAATTTGAAGAGGCTTCTATTAGATTAGAAACCAAAATCTATCAACTTATAGATGATCAAAAATTATCTAATAGCGAAATAGTTGACCGCATCACTTCACTATTCGAACCAACTTCTTTAATTACAGCAAGACCTACTAAGCTTGCTAGAGATACTGAAGCAATTACTGATTACGATCAGGCAGTTTATTTATTGTCTTTAATTGCATATCCTTCTGCAAATTTCTATAACAACTTAAAAACTGTTATTACTGATGAATCATTTAATAAAGCTCCAATTTTTTCTCAGGAATATGCAATTAGATTAATACATGCAACATCTGAAAGAAAAGATTTATTTAATGAATTTGTTAAATATTTATCTGCAAAAGCAAAAGCTACATCAGATGATAGCTATATACAGAATAAAAGTCAGTTATTAAACTTTATTGCAACATTTGGAGGAGCAGGTACAGGTAAAACACAAGGTGTCGCTTATGTACTACGTAAAATGATGCCTGCATATAAAATTGTAACTGTAGCTCCAACAAGAAAACAAACAGATCGATTATCTGCAGCAATTGAGCATGACGGTTTATCATATACAAAAGCAGAATTAATTGAACAGATTCTAGGAAAACAAATTTCTGAATCAGATATTAATAAAGTTATTGGAAATGATAAAATACCTACATATACTCTTAAGGATTTAAAATTAAATCCAGCTACAATGTTTGCAGAAACTGAGAATAGAATCATATTTATTGATGAAATTAGTCAGTTTTCTAAAATTGATCTTGAATTAATTACAAGATGGGCAAATAAAAATAATATCTTAATTGTTGGATTAGGAGATTATAAACAAAATTCAGCTTATATTTTCTATGAAAATGCAAGAAGAAATTTAGGAATTGAGGATACTTATTTTACACGTACTCCAAACTTAACTGCTCCTCTACGTCCAAATAATATTGCAAAATATGACAACTATACTATTTTAAATAGTATATTAGATCAAACTTGAGATAAATACTATGATAATCCAAGTATGCTTGAAAGTGAGATCGATTTATTAACGAAACAGATATTATCTGAAAATAGTATTAAACTTAAATATTTTGAAACTACTGAAACATTTGGTGGAGAGAAATTTATTAATAGTTCAGATGAAGTACCTAAAATAGTAGAAAAGTTATCTAAGTTATCTAATGATATTGCAATTATAACTGATAATCCTGCTAAATATACAGCTATTAATAATGTTAAGGTAGTAGGATTAGATAGTGTTCAAGGTGATGAATTTGAATTTGCAATCATAGACAAGAGTTGGAAAGATACAAGTGGAAAACATTATTTAACTCTTAAGGATTTATATACACTAACTCAACGTTCTACAAAAGGTACAATTATTGTAGATAATGGAATTAGTCTAGACTTAAAGTTAAACACAATTAATGATATGACAAGTGCAGGAAGTATTGAAGTATCTCCTGAACAAATTAGTGATTTCAAAGATTGAAGAACTAAGTTATTAGAGAATAGTCCCGAATCTATTGATTATGAGGAAGTAAATCCAAATCCAACTGTAGCTGAGCCTGTTCTGCCAACTTCAGAACAAAATATTAAGCCAAGAGTAGAGCCTACACCAGAAGCAGAAGTAGTTAGTGAATCTCCTAAAGAATCAGTTAGACAAGCTTCTGTAGAATCAGAAACTAAAGATACTATATCTGAAACACAAAGTGAACAAACATTTGATAGTAATACTGGAGAACAACCTCCTGTTACAGATCAAAACTCAGTACACGCCCCCAATGTTGAACAATCTGTTACTCCTCCTGTAGATATACTTGAAGAAGTTCCTCAGAATATGGGAATAACAGATGATCCTTTAAATATTTCTAAATGAAATGATATTGCAGATTTCTATTTAAATAATTTATGAAATTATGATCAAAGTGAAGAATCTTCTTTATTTAACATATTGGGAATAAAAGGTAAACTTGCAGCTCCTAAATATATTAGGGCTTTAAATTTAATCGCTGCTTATTTTAAATATGGATATTATAAAAATCCAAGAGAAATTATACGGTTAGGACAAGCTTTAAATAAAGATAGAGCTATGGGTCGTGCTTTTAGTGAACTAGAAACTGCACTAAAAACTAAACCTACGTTTGAAGTCGTTCCATATGATAATGGGCGAAGAGGATTATTAGTAGCAAAAATTCAGATAAAAGATAAAACTGCACAAATTCCATTATTATTTACAACTCCAAGATTTGGAACATATACAGGAGATTTTACAATTGGAAGTTATGCTAAGTTTACAAGAGAAGGAGAATTAACAACTGTTGATGTATCTAACTTTAATACAAGTGCCTTAAATAAAGGAGGTTTATTCTCTTCTTACGGAAAATTAGTATCTTTAGTAGTACGTAAGTCAGATTGGCAAGATCACATTAAGTGAGTAGGAAATACATTTGAAGCAGATTCAAGAAACTATGCATTTATGTATCAGAATAGAGGAAATACATTTATGTTGTTCTCTGCTGATCCATTAGTTAGCCAAAAGGAATTTGAAGCCCACTTAAAAGCACAAGTAGCAGAAGACGGAACTATTTTAAATACAGTCCAAAATGATCCTAGAATTCGATTAGTAGGAATAAATAGTGTTGCTTCTTTAGATAATATAATTCATACTGCAATTAATAATGTTAATTTATTTAATGCACAAAGAAAGGCAGGAGACAAAAATGTTAAAGTTCGAAATAATCTTAACAGAGAAAGAGCTGGACAATTAATTTCACTTGCGTATTTTTCTCCTTATAAAAATACTATATTATTTAGATTAGGAGCATTATTAAATACACAATCAGGATATACTAATGCTATTAGAGTTACTTATGAAGATAAAGTAACTCAAGCTGTTAGAGGAAACGTTACTGAAAGAATAGTAACTATGGAGAATGGACAATATGTTGTTAATGGGAAAACTTATTCTGATTTTGATTCTTTACTAAATACCGAGTTTGGATCTTTTGATTCTAACCAAATGTTAATGCAAACAGGTTACATTAGTAGAGTTGGTAAATTTGAATTTAATGATCCATCATTTATGATATATAATATCTTTGCGGATTTTGTTGGAAAAACTGAAAAACTTCAAGAACATATTGAAAATAATCCAAACTTTAAGCAAGGAATTTACGTATTTGATGATGCAGTTAAAGTAGTTCCAGGATCTCAATTCTACTATGAAGTAGATACTGCAAATAAACTATATTCTACGAATGCTTCTAACTTAATAGGAAACGATTTTATTATAGATTATGACAAAATTCAAGTTAATCCTGAAAAAGCTATTCAAGAGGATTTACAACGTCAAAAGATTAATAAAATTAATGAGGCGTTTAACCAGTTTGGAGTAAATAAACAAATTACAAATATAGACTTATTAGAATCAACCGTTAATGATGTTAATAATGAAATATTAAATAAAGTTACTACTCCAAATTATACAATAATTCAAATTGTTGGAGATTCTAACAATCCTGAAATTGTAATGAAGGAGATAAAGGATGATCTTACTCCTATGCTTAAGAATTTGTTTAAACAAGTTTATGGAGAGAATCCAGATGATGTTACAATTATCTCTAGAAATAATTTGAAATTTGTACCATTTTTAGTATCTTTGAACAATAATTCAAAGAATTTTGTACTTGAAAATAAAGATGGAGTTTACTCAATTAGAGAGTTTAATACAATGAATGAATATATAGAACTTAGAGATTATTTAAATTCTGTAAAAGACTTATATAAATCAAGTCCTAATATTTTAATGTATCTTAAAGCTTTAATGCAAAATACAGAAGTAACTGAAACTGTAGCAAGTACATATTATAACGAAGTTAGTACAAATGAAACTCTTAATGAGGTAAGAGAAAACGTACAGAAATACTTAATAGCAAAATTAGAAAATAATGAGTGTTAAATGTGGATATTCTTCAGTATATTATCCGTTACTGAAGAACTTACTTAGAGGTGATTCACCAGATTTAAATGCGTTTAAAGTGTTCATAAATGAGCATTTTACAAATCCAGATGAGGTGTTTAATATGTTTGCGAGTGGAGTCTATACAGACTCCGCTCCAACACCTGTATCTGAACCTAAAAAGATTAGTAGTAGATTAGGTATTGAACTTCCTCCTGAAGGATCTTCACCTCAACAATATTATATTGATAATTCAAGACAATATAATAAAATGATTGATGATACAGCAAAAAAGATTATTTCTATGTCTGTATTTGATATTAATTCTGATTCTTTTATAGATGCAAATGCTACTTTAGGAAGTTATTCCAATTTAAATACTGGAATTTTTAAATATAAACAAGAACTTTTATCTATTATTAGTGAGTTCATGGGAAAACCTCTAAATCCTATTAGCATTGACTCAGAGCCTAAATCTATTATTAATGTATTTGAAGATACTATAAAAGAATATGAAGCCTACATTAAAAATGCAGGACTTACTCAAGATCAAAAATATTTTAATGCATATAATGCATATGTAACATTAAAAACTTTTGATGATATATTGAGATTATATACTCCATTTATTTCTATTAAACCAGAATATAAAAACAGTTCAACTTATGCTATAGGACGTTATAATTATGATGGACCTAATGTTACACACTATACTGGTTTTAGTAATAATGAGTTTATGGGTGCTGAAGAATCTGTCAGTGACCTTGCAAAAATTTTACTTTCATATTTTCCTGAAGTTAATGAAGACGGTGTTATTATAGAAAATACAGCTATTACCTTATCTGGATTTAATTCAGCTATGGGTAAAGTAAAGTTATTTATGGAGGAAAGCGTTGACCCTGAAATAGTTGATGAAATAGCTAAAGAGGGCAATATGGATATGAGTAAAATTATTGGAAAATATTTAAATGCACTAGCAACTAAATCTGTAGCGCCAGAACATACAACTTACTTACAAAATAAGTTAAGAGGTATTGCTAAATTTATCTATTCAGATAAAATGGCTACTCCAATTAAGCAAATGTATACACATCTAATGAATAAGACGGTATTGTCAAGTTATATTAGTTATGGTAAGGATAACTTAACTGGAGAATTAACTGGTAAGAATTTAACTGATCGACCTGTACAAATACAGAGATATTTTCTTACAGATATTATTAAAGCTGCAAGTACTTACTGAATTGATAATAAAACTAACTTTCAAAATAAGTTAGGAAAATACGATATTAATATTATTGGAACTAATATTAGTATTACAGAATGCAGTAATACTTTAAATTTAAAATATAATCCTGATACTGGAGAAATTAATTCTGCAGGAATAATATCTGATACTTTAATGGACGATTTACTTATGGATTTTGCTTCATTTTTAGTAGCAGATGATTTTAATCAAGTTGCAGAACAAGTATTCCCAAGAGAAAAAAATGTAAATAAAATTACATTATTAACTCCAATATTAGGTAGTATTTTATATAGTGCTAACTCAGGTCAAATTATTGATATAGGCAAAAATGGCTTCTTTGGGCAAGCAAATGATTTAGCAAAAGTATTAAGTGTTACTAATGGTTCTGATACAATTAATGTTATTAAGAATGCAGAAGGTAACAATTTACCATTATATCAAATGGTTTGTTTAGCGTACTCTCATAAGAAAATGAGCCAATATTTACATGATGAACTTGGATGAGGATCTGATACAGTAATGAGTGATAATGCTGTATTTAACAATATTCAACGTATTAAAAATCCAAAGATTCGAGCAGAAGTAACTATTGGAGATTATACTAAACAATCTAGTAATCTTACTGAAGATGAAGTAATACATCTTGCAATAGTATATGATTTCTTTGAAGGATTAACTTCAAGTAAATCTGTTTCTGAGCAGGGTGGAAAGGTAAATGGAGTAATTGGATTGCAATCAACAGTTTATTCAGATAAAAATAAACATTTTGTAATGCAATTTGATTTAAGTCAAAATTGAGATTTTAAAGATTTAGGTTCAATTAATTTTAAGGAAGTTTTAGAGAAATATTATTCTAGTAAGAATGTATCTGATTTAGAACCTATTATGAATATTTGATTTAAAACAAATCAAAGTCAATATACGAACTTAATTAATAAAATCTTAAACGACTATACTCAAGCTACAGGTAAAGAATTTAAGACTATAAGTGATCTAAAAGAATATATTGCAAAAACAAAACTTGCAGATATTAAGCAAAAATTTAGAGACAGCGGATTAGAATTTATTGAAGAAGTTCATATATCTAAAGATCCATATACTAAGAAAAATGTCTTTAATGAAACACTTGAAAATCTTTATAATATATTCAGCGAAAGAAATCAATTTGATGAGTTTATTAATTATCAATTAAATAGGTTTCTTGAAGACAGCTCAAAAGCTTGAGAGAGTATATCTTCTGACAAAAATGTATATAAGGCATTTTCTGCTAGAAAATGAAGTAACTGAATTGCTGAAAGAACTATTGAAACTGTTGATGAAAATGATGAGCCTATATCATATACTGTTCCTTATGTAACAATACATGATAAGGATGGCAAATTAAATCCTATGCTTTATTCGTATTTTATTATGGATTCATTTTTAAGTAATGAATATAATAAAATGATGGTTGGAGGAGTTTATACTCACCCAAACAAGAATAAAGAAGTTTCTGCAACAGAAGGATATCTTGAACATAGTTTTGCAAGTAGATGTATTTCTCAGGTAAAACGTATGGTTATTTATGGAGCTACTCACCACTCTTTTGCACAAGGATTAAAAAATGGAGTTGCTCCAAAAGTTAAAATGGCTGTAGTTGGAGATATTGGGGCTGCTGTACAAAATATTTCAGGTATGACTGATAGTGTTGATTCTATGGATGGATCTGGATTTACAAGTCCATATTTCTCTAGACAACAAAATGTATCACTAATTGATGCTAAAGTAGGTAGAAATAAAAAGACTATTTTAGCAGATATGAATGGAGAATATGGTTTACCTAAATTATTAAAGTGAGCAGAATATGAGATTACAAATGCTAATAGACGTACATCATGAGGATCAGATATCAAGTTAGAAAATATGTTTAGAAAAATGCATAATTTACTATTTGATCCTAGTGTAACAATAGTTTATGATAAAGTATTTGATAATCTTTTCTATAGAGAACCTGATAACCAAACTTATTGGAAAATAAATCATGTAGTTATTAATAACAATGTAGCTCAAGTAGAACGTATTGAAACCGATATATTTGGCAATATAATTGGAGAAAATAGTATACTTGATACAGATATTAAAATTAGTAGTATATATGATTTAGATCAAATATTTGGTGGAGCATGATCAATGGAATACAATGATACTATGAAACAATTATATTGGTCTGAAAACAACTTAGATATTGTCAATGATATTATTAATGATAATAATCTAAAAGACTATATGATTGGGTATCTTGTAAATAAGTCTGCTATCAAAGTAGGAGCTTCTAATGTTAATGGTGATGATATTTGAACTAATGATTCTGATTTATGGTTTACTACAATGTCAACTAAGTTTGGAGGAGTTCAGATGAATGCAGATCACGAACTTGATGAAGCAGAAGTTACTGAAATGACTCAGATGATTAGTGCTCTTGAACAAAATGGATTTACACACGATTTAGCAACAAAAGTATATCAAGAAATTGGTAAATTATGTCATGATGCTATTGCAGAAATTCATGAAGTTCTTGAAACAGGAGATCAACAAGCCTTATATGAAATTTATGGTAAAGCTTTAGTTAAAGCTTTTCAAACAAATAATAAAGATACTTTAGGACTTGCACAATCTTTTATAAAACTTGCTCAACAAAGTTTTAATGAAAAGAAAATCGATTATAAAATTCCTTTTAGTGCAGGTACTATTAATGGTATCTTTAACTCAACAGTTACATCTTCTTTAGTAAAAGATGCAATTAGACGTCATTATGATGGTGTTGCATCTGTATTAAATCCATCATATGGAATACAACAGTATTTTAACTGAGGAGGATATAACTATAACTACGATGAACTTTTAGATTTAGTAAGAAAGGTAGGTAGAGCTACAGATCCTCGTCTTGCAGATTTAACTATTAATGAAGCAATGCAAGGTCCTTTTGTTACTCGTAATGGAGAAAATCTTATTAACCCATTTGTTACAGAACTTACTGCTGAAAATCCTATCGATTTTGAAGATACATTAGTAGTTTATAATGATCCGATGTTTAATGGAGAAGAACCTTTATTAAACGAAGAAGGACAGAGACTATATCAAGGATATATGGGAAAGGTTACTACTGATATGTATGATATTGTAAAAATTGATAATTATTCAAAATACGATTGGTATAAAAACTTAGATAAGAGATATGCACAAAGATTATCTTTACGTCCAAAAAATCTTAAAGGCTCTGATACAATATTTATTATTGAGGGAGAAAAACATAGTATTTTTGAAGGAGATATAACTCGTGCATTACATTATCTTAATGGAACCTCTAGTACTACTGTAGAATCTCTATATGATGAATTAAGATCTAATATTAAAAAGGAACTTGGGCTTAAAGGAAAACCTGAAAAAGATTTAACCCCTGAGCAACTAGAATGAGTTAATATTATTACTACAGAGAGAATAGCTCTAATTCGTAGAGCAGCAGGAACATTAATTCCTAGTGCGGGAGAAATCGATATTGACTTTATAGAAAACTCGTTACATAAATCTCAGCAAAAATTATTAAATGATTTAGCTGATGGTAAGATGATCCAATGAAAAGGTATATATGTACAACCTGAATCTGTACAAGTAATTCCTGCCCAGATTATTATGGGTAAATTATATGCTAAACAATTAGGTCTATTGCCAGGAGATTCTATAGCTAAAATTAAGCAAAGAGGAGCTGAGTTCTTTAAAGAGAGAATTCAAGGTTATTATAACAATGATAATCCTGATCCTGAATCTTATGATATAATATTATTTGATGGAACTGGAAAAAAACTTTATGTAAAAATTGGAGACCAAAATCTGAATAATTTATATAAGGATACTTTAACTCCAAATGGAGATTTTACTATAGTTGATAATTCTGTTTACTACAATGGAAAAGAAATAGCATCTGCAGAAGGTAAGAAGTTTTATAAATATACCGATACTGCGGGAAATACACATGACCTAGTAATTGTAGATAACTTTGAAAGATTTTCTGAAATTAATAACTCTAGAATCTATAATAACTATAAGTATAACTATACATTATCTAATTACAAAAACTTAATTGCAAATCAATTTACGTCAGATAATGTTACTTTATCATATTATGATGATTTTGGAGATATTAAAACTAGAGAAATTTTAGATTACAAATCTATAAATCCTCAAGTGCTAATTCAAATGTTAAGTGATAATCAAAATATTAGATTTAGTAATAGAATTATGAAAATCGCTGATAGAAAATATAAAGCGTTTGAGCAAAGTTTAAGATTTGTAGGTACTCGTATTCCTTGTCAGTCAATGCAGTCATTCATGCCAATGGAAGTAGTTCTATTTACTGATAGTGACATAAACGAGGTCTACGTACCAACCAATCAGACATGGTTGCAAGGGTCTGATTATGATAGAGTTACGTGTCATAATAAAACCTCTTTAATTGCTGGAAACTCCTTAGAGACTTATAAACTACAACATAAAATCTAAAAATGATTTAAGTGTGAATGTTTAAAAATTATAAGTATTGGACAATCAGCAGCCGATTCTGAAAAGAAGGGTTCAACGACTATCGAAAGTATACTAATAAAGAAATATTATTAGGAATAAACAAGTAGAGTACATTATTTTATGGAAATAAGAGGATATTAAATTATGGTAATAGTAATTTAATATAAGATATAGTCTGATCTTATACGAAAGTATAAGCTAACAAAAATGATCGATAAAGTTTATATATTAGGTTATTCTATTTCTGATAATGGAAAATTACTTACAAATGCAGAAGATCCAAAAATATCTCCATTCTTAAAACAGGATGCTATAAGAAATGCAATTGTAAATGGTGTATTTGATGTAATACTGAGTCCTAAAAATCAGATTAACCTTACAATGCCTATTACAACATCTCATATGCAAGAACTTGCAAGTAAATCTGTATTAGGAGAAAGTGCAAAAATTATGAATCCTTATAATTCTGCTAGTAAATATTTAATGCAAATTCAAAATATGGTTGGTAAAACTGTAATTGGTAATGTTGCTACAGGATTAAAGAGTTTCTTTGCATTATCTAACTTATATAATACTAGATTTAAACAAGTTTATGATAGTATTGTAAATAGAGATTTTGATACAACTAGACAACTTTTAAGTAGATATTCATTTATTAAAGGTTCTCAACGTAATGGAACAGAACAATTAATTACATTAGCAAATGTAGATTTTTCTATGTTTGAAAATGATCCTGAATGAATTTCTAAATATGCAGTTCCTGCAGATATTGCAAATAATATTATTCAGCTAATAGACTTCCAAAGAAGATTAACTGATAAATCTCTTGATATGGGAGAGTTACTGAATGCTGCAACAGATAATGCTAAGGAGTTAATTCTTAAGAAAATTAATGCAGACTCTAATTGAGTTGATCTTTATGTATATAGTTTAATGCTTGGAGAGGACTTAAGAAGAATTGGAGATTTAATGGTATCTGAAGAAGTTACTAAACTTGTATCGGAATATAATACAAATCTTTGAACAGATCCAATTCCAAAAAATAAAATTCATTTCATTGATCAAGCTATTGATGATCCTTCAAGATATGCAGTTTATAAACCAAATGCATCTGAAGCTGATATTAAAAAAGCAAATGAGAGAACTGAAATTTTATTTAAAACATTAAAGAAGAAAGCTAAAGGTGCAGAAGAAATTAGAATTCTAGGTAGATTATTAAAAATTAATCAAGGACTTCCTACAGATAAATGAGGAAAGTATTCTTATATTAAGGGAATTGAAACATTTATTAATGATAAGTTTAAAGATGAAATTGGAGAGAAATTTAATCTACTAAAGTTTGCTGCTAATGAAGAATACAGATTACAACAAATTGATAACTATGAAAAAGTTAAGACTACATTTAATATATTAGATGTTATAGCTAGTGTTCCACACTTCAAAGAAATGTTTAATATTCTAAGTGTTGATAATGAAGTTCTTAATCGATTATCAGTTAGAAATCAAGTTGAATCTATTGTTATAGATGAAACTACTCCTAAAAGAGGAAGTAAGTTATCTATAGAAGAATTTAGACAAACTAGAAATAATATTGATGATTTCTTAATTGATTCATGAATTAAAACTAAAAATTTAAGTTTTCAAGTTCCAGTTAATCAGAAATATAAGGTAGAAAATTCTATTTTAATTAATAAAGATGAAAACTTTATAATTAATCTAGACAGTAAGGATAATATTGATTCATTTAGAATGTATATTGAGGATTATATTATTCCTACACTTAAAGAAAAATTACCTGATAATGCATTTATTAAATATTTATGCTTTGGATTAAAAACTGATTCAGAAGGTAAGGAAAGAGGTTTTTATAAACTTCCATTTAATATGATGCAGATAGATAATAGTCAAAAGACTAAAGCTCTTTATGAACAAATCTTACGAGATTTTAATAGTTTAAATAAAGTTACGATTCCTGAATTTGGAGCTCTAAATCCTGTTAATGCCTTCTATTTATATAACTTAATTGTTAATAAAGATGGTTTTGGACAGGCTTCATTAACTCGTTTGTTTGAGGACTTAGTAGCAAGTGGAGATAATTCATTATGAGTTGTTGATTATAATAATTGAATTGACCAACAAAATCCACAAGAACTTGCTAATACATTCCTAAAACGAGATCCAAATGATAGTATGGCAGAAAGAGCAGAAGCAGTACTTATTAATGCAGCAAATGAAAATGTTGAAACCATTGGATTTAAATCTGAAGAAAACACTTCTTTAGATAGAGATTATAATGATTCAACTACAGACACTACTAAACCAATATTAGTATCTGATGGAAATGAACAGTATAGACAAGTAAGATTCAATATTCCTAAAACAGACATATCTGTTGAAGAAGCTTTAAAAATTGCTAAAATTATTGAAGTTGCAGAAACAAAAGCAGATAAAAATAATGAAGAAGTTGTTTTTTACATTGATTTTGACTATTTTACGGAATGAGGTATAGCTGAAAGTGTAGCAGAGTTATTTGATGAAGGATATGATCAAAGAATGTATGCTGTAACTAATAAACTAATAAGTGAACATAACATATTAGTAGACGAGTTTAATAATACTAATACATCTTCTAAAAATCTTATATCTAGAACTCTAAAATATATTATCTTTAATTCAGGAGCTTTTGTTAGAACTGATCCAAATCAACTTACTTTATTTAATAATGGACCAACCAAATTCTATGACTTAAAAACTCCAATGTCTACTAAGATTACAGAATTAGTAAAAAATGTAAATTCTTTACAAAATGTAAGATTAGTAACAGATCAGGATGTAATTAATGAAGATACTGCAATTAAAAACGCAAAAGGATTTATTAAAGAAGGAATAATTTATATTAATATTGATAGAGCTACAGATGATACTCTAATTCATGAGTTCTCACATCTATATTTAGCAGATGCCAGAAATATGCATGCCGAGTCTTATTATAAGATTTTAGGTAATATACAAGATACTGAATTATGAAATAGAATGCGACAAAATCCTTATTATAAAAACAAGAAAGGATCTGACTTTGATGAAGAAGTTTTAGCAACTATGATTACAGACTATTATAATAGACATATTAAATCTGATGCAGAATTAGAAATTATAGATGAAATTCTTTCAATTACTAATCCTGAACTTAAAGCTATTATTAATAGTGGAGAAATCATGCCATTCTATGATAGTTTTATTCATGAAAACTATAAACTTAGTCAAAAAGTAGCTACAATCAAGAATAAATTAATGAATGATGATATTATAAAAGAAGATTGTAAATAATGGCAAGAAATTGTACATACGAAATTACGATAAACGGTGAAAAGAAAGTGTTCAACTCCGAAATGGAGTTGGACACGTTTCTTGACAACTACGCTCAAAATATGGTAGTTGATAATGTTGATGCAACACTACAAGTAGATCAACAACAAGTCACTGTAGATAAAATAAGTGAAGCTATAAAAAAATATAAATCACTTGCTACAGAGTTTGAAATAACAAATGAAGACGGAGAAAAGGAAATTGCTCTAAAATTAGATAAATCAATGGGTGTTACTAAGTTCCTTACAACCTATGGAGATCCTTTTGATTTAGCTAAAGTATTAGTTACAAAATTTAATCTTGAAGAGTATCTGAAAAGAGAAAAAGAAAGACTAATGAAAAAAGGCATGACTTCGAACGAAGCAGATAAATATTTGGAGGATCTACAAAAGAGTTGAACTCAACTAACCGATTATGGTACAGAAGTACATAAACTTTTTGAATCTGTAATTAATCCTGAAATAGAATATACTCCAAAATTATTAAATGAAGAGCAAGTATCATTGTTACAAAACCAATTAAGAGATTTTATAGAAGACACTAAAGAAAAATTTGGAAGAGACTGTAAATTCATTACTGAAATACCAATTGTTTCTGAAGATATAGCTGAACCTTATAAAGCAGCAGGATTAAATTCAATTAATGGTAGAATTGACTTATTAATTGTAGATAAAAATGGTAATGCTCATATTCGAGATTTTAAAGTATCTCGAAAAGCAGTAGGAGCTTGAGATGAAACTAGAAATGCATTATTAAATAATGTATGAGCTTCTACTAAAAAATTAGGTGCAGCATATCAGTTAAACTTCTATAAAGCTATGTTAGAACAACAAGGTATTAATGTAGCTACAGTAGGAATTATTCCTGTTAAACTTGATATTGATTATAAAAAAGATAATTCAGGAAATGATAATTTATCTCAAATTGATAATTTATCGAGTGTATACATTGATTCTGATAATATTATAGTAAATCCATCTAATACAATTGGAAAATATTATGATAGAGTTAGAGAAATTATTCCTATTAGACGTTTAACAGATTCATTTGATATTATTAAAACTATTGAAGAACCTATGAGTAAGTTCTTTCCTAATTATGAACTATCTTCAAAAGTTCAAAGAAAGAACGCAAACTTTAAGTTTTATAAAGAAAAAATCGTTCAATATATTAGTTCTTCTGCTCCTGAAGCAGGATATGGAAAATATAGATTCTGAAATGAATATAAACCTAAAGATTCTGTAAAAAGTAGGTGAGAATATGCTCAAACGGAAGAAGAACTTGATAAAAAGTTAGAGGACTATATAAAAAGTATTAATGAGCGACGTGGAAATGAGTTAGCTGATATTGCTCAGGATATTATAAATGTCCAGCAGGGATCGATGGATATTAACGATATTGCAAAGGATAATCCATATAAAGGAGACTTTTTACGTAGACATATTGAAAAATATATTGAAGGAGAATGGCAATTTGAAAATAATCCATCATTTATTTCTGCAGGTTTACTAGTATTTACAAAAAATAAAGTATTAGAAATAGTATCTATTACAAATAATGTTACTCATCAAACAGTTAAACTTGAAAAGGGAACAAATATTTTAGGTTCAACAATAGCTAATCGAGATGTTGATGAACATAAAATAATGTCTGCGACAAATGGAAATATTGACTTAATTAAAGTAATGGCATTACTAAATAGCGATGCTATTAAATATGAAAATTATCGAATTAATAAAATTGAAAGTATTAATATTTGGCAACAAACTGGTTCAGAGCAATATTTTGATAAGTTATATGATAACTTTGTAGAATTATGTAGAATACACAATGTTCCTATAAATCTTAAAAGATCAAACTTTAGTTCAACTCTTGAATCTGTGGTAAGTACAATTACTGATATATGTGGTCCTGAAAAACTAAAACATATTGGAAATTGAGCTGTTACATTTAGTGCCGATGATGTTATTAAAGGTGGAGAATTTCTAAAAAATAGAATGGAAGAGCTTAGGAAACTAGATAACGCTCAGGGATTGCGTAAAGCAATACATACTGGGCAATGAAATTTTGATGATCCTTTACAAACTTCCTATATGTTACTTGGAAAAGCTCTTAACAAAGTAAGAGGATATGAAGTTTATATTGAACCAGACCCTGCAAAATGAGTTAGTGTAACAGGTAGTTTTCACGCAGGAACTAATATTACAAGTATTAATAATTCTCCTTCATTAACAGCTCAAGAAGTTGGACGTATTGTTGCAGTAACAGAAACTAAGATACGTAGACAAGAATTAGCTTGGGATTCTAAGATTAGAAAAGTATTTAAGGAATTTTATAAATTTAAAGATCAAAACCGTTTAATAGGTGGAGAAGTAAAATATTTTGATAATCTATTTAGAAGAGATGAAAATGGTAATATTACAAAAGATTTTATGTTAAAAGACATTAATGATAGTTCTTTAGCTAAAGAAGAAAAAGCGTTAATAAAAACATTTACAGAAATTGTAAACCAACTTCGTTTTGAAGGAAATCCTGGACGTTATCAACAAGCAATAGAAGACGGAACTTATTATCAAGTTCCTGTAACTATTGGTTCTATGAAGTCTCAATTCCATAATAAAGGTTTTAAAGAAGGTCTTAAAATGGAGTATCAAGAAGTTACTAATATGTTAAGGCTGTTTGAGGAACAAATGAAGGATTTTGATCTTGCTAAAGATGCGCAAAGAGTATATAACAAATTTAAAATTGGAAATGATACCCGAGAGCAAATTATATCAAATCATGGAATAAATAGTCTTGAAACTCAACTCGAAGATTTATTAAGAAGCTATATTCATGCATATGTTGCAGAAGCAGAATACAATGATATTATTCCTCAAATTCAAGGAATTAAAATAGCATTACAGTATAATCAAGCAATGTATGGACAAGAAGCAGAAAACTTACTTGAATTTCTTGATAAGTATCTAACAGTTAATATCTATAATAAACCTATTATGGATAAAGGTTTACAACCTGTTTATAAAACTTTAGCTGCAATTAAGAAATTTACTACTGCTACTGCTTTAGGTCTTAACTTAAGATCTGGACTTCGAGAAATGATGCAAGGTATGTGAATTCATATTAGTAGAGCTATGACAAATGCTTATGGAAAAGATCAATTTTCTGGAAAGGATTTAGCTGAAGCTTGAGGAATTATCTTTAAAGATAGTCCAAAGCGTATTGCTACTTTAACAAAAGTTGAAGCTTTAAATGCAGACTTTGGTATGGCTAATATGGACGCCGACATAGTTCAAAAAGAACTCAGTCAATCTCGTAATGGTATTAAGAACTTTAATTCTGATATGTTATATGTTTGTAATAGAGCTCCTGATGTATATCATAGAATGGGCTTATTAATTGCAAAAATGATTCATGATGGATGCTGAGAAGCATATAGTTTAAATTCAGATGATGAATTAGTATATGACTTTAAGAAGGATAAACGTTTTAATGTGTTTACTGCTGCAGGAGCTGATGTAAATTCTGAAGCTTATAAGAGACAAGAAGGATTATATGAAGCTTATAGACAGCAATTCAATCAAGAAGGATGAAATATTGAAAAAGGACAACCGTTACCTAGAGCCTATACTGTTAGAGAAGCAACAAGTATTAAGTCTTTTGCAGAACTTTGTTTTGGACACTATGATAAAAATACTCAGATGCTTGCTAAAAGTATGTTTATGGGAGCTATGATGTTACAATTCCGTACATTCCTTTCTGCTAAACTTGAACAATGGATTCTTAAACCTGGAACTTATGATCAAGGTAAGTTTGTAGAAAAATTTGATGAAAATGGAGTTCGTTATGTAATGATTCAATCAACAGGAGAAAATGGGTTACCTACTACAAGAGTTGATCTTGAAACAAATGTAAAAGAAGGAGAAACAGCTACTCCTTATGTAGAATGGCAAGGAAGATTTATTGAAGGTATTGCTTATTCTATGATTGATTTTCTAAAAGCTATAGGTAAAATGGATTATAATGAATTTAAAGCATTATGAGCTAATCCAACTAAAAAGGCTAATTTTTATTTATTCTTAACTGATTTAATATTTATGAGTCTAATAATGTGGATGATATATGCAGTATTCCTTTCAGAAGAAAATAAAGAAGAATTAGGAGCATTAGGACACTTAGGAGCTATGGCTTTATATACATCATTTCAAGATGGTCCAATTCAAAATATTGTTGCACAATTTGCAGGAGACTTAAATCCACCTGCATACTCTATTATTAAGAATATTGTAAATCAAAGTACAGCTGTTATTACTGGAGATAAAAATCTCTGGGAAGGAGCTACAAGTACATTTGGATTTATGAGTGATCTTAAGTATATTGGAGATAAATTAGATTAAAAAATAACCTCTATCCGCATAAGCAGATAGAGGCAAAAGAAATCCCCTTACTCGCAATTAAGCAAGTAAGGGGATTTTTCATAGAAGTAAAACAATTTATTTTTTAAAGATCAACACCTGGTAATATTATATTTTCGCTCTTAGAATAATCAATAAATATATGCCAAACAAAGAGTCCGTTTTCAGTTATACATGAACCAACATATAATTTATTACTAGCATCAAAAGCTTGACCAGTACCAATTATATAAACATCAACCTCTATTGTTGATTTATCATCTGTATCTATTATAGCTCAAATTGTAGGTGTATTTCTTTGGCTATCAACATATAAAATTTCTGCACTACTAGGTAACTTAATCGTTTGAGGATAAGTAAAATCTAGAGGATATTTATATATAATTTTATTCATTATTTCTTAGCTTTTTTACCGCCATTACAAATGGTACAAGTAGAAGTACCTGATTTCTCTCCAATATTAAAAACACGAATAAATTTTCCGTATTTTTCATCTTGAAACTCATGTGTAATTTTATTATCTGCGCAGTTTTTACAAAACTTAATTTCAGTAGCCATATACAATATTTTTACATTTATTAAATAATTCTTTTAATGTACCATTATTTACTAACGATATATCAAATTTATGTTTTTTATAAAGAGTATCTAGTTCTCTTTCTGAAGAATGTAAACCTATACTACAACCTTTTCTTGTTACATGAATAATAAAGGCATTGTATTCTTTTACTACTTCATTTTCAATTGCAAATCTTTGATCTGCAATTACAATATTACTTTTATTTCCACTTTGAAGTGTTGAATATATTCATAATTTATCTCCAAAATATTTACGCATTATATCTGTACCAAAATATTGTAATATTTGTCTAATAGATAAATTATATTCTATAGCTAAATTTCTATTTTCTTTTTTTAATTCTCTAGCAAATACTTTATCTGTAGGTTCGTTTCCAAAAGTTTTTACTCTACTATCGTAAAGTAAAAACTTCTGAAAATCAAAATGATAATATTCTTTAAATTCTCTATCATCAAACTTACTCTTATCTACATTCATCATAATAGATAACATTTCCTTTAGTTTATCTGCATAATGTACTATCTTTCAACGCTTTGAAATCATAAACGGTACAGGAGTAAAATTTAATGCAGAAGCAATATTATAAGAATGTAAACAAGTTGGAGTATTTAATAAATAGTTTAGATATTTAGCAACTTCATCTTTTCCACTTCCTTTAAAACCTTGAATAGCTATTATATTTTTCACTTATTCTAATGTAAAATCGAAGTTCATAGGTATAGCATCAAGTTGCGACTTATGTTCAGCCCATTTCTTTTCAAAACTTTTCTTGAGTTTGTCTATAACTATCTTTCTAGCCTTTTCTTTATCTGCATCATTTGTACTACTTTTATAAAGTTTATTTATAATATTATCAGTAATGCCACTATAAACCTCTCTTTCAGAAATTCCTAATGTATTTAAAATTTGTTGAAATCCTACACTTTTAAAAGCAGAATTACTTGTAATAGTATTCCAGTTACTCATAAGTAGAATACCTACAGAACAAGCTGAATCTGGAATATTATATCCAGAGAGTAATTTAATACCCATACCTACAACAGTAGGATCTTGAGAACCTAACATTCCAGATAAAGATTTAAGATCGTCCTCTGTAAGATTAGATAAATTATTACTTACAAATTTATCTAATTCTGTATCATATATTACTTTCATATAATTATTTAAAATATTATTAACTTGCTCATACTCTGAATTATCTGTAAAGAAACAGCATTTACCTGAATAAAATAATGTACAGTCTGCAGGAATAATTCCCTCAGCCATTACTGCTGAAGCAAACTGTTCAAGAGGATCTGAAGAGCTAGTATTTATCGCTTTATTAATAAAGTTGTTTAAGTCTTTAGTAGAACTACTTTGATAACAAGCTCCAGGTTTATGATCAATTAGATAATAAGTATCTTCTGATGGAGAATAATATAATTTAATGTTTTTATCCCTTGGAGCACCTCCTGAACTATATTTAGGCGTATATACACTATATTCTACTTTTGGCAATATACAAACATTTGCTTTTGCAGCAGTTAAACTACGTTTTATAGTGGTAGCTTCGCTTAGTTTAAATCGAGGATATTTAGATTTAGGATCAAAATATACTCTTTTCACTCCAGCTAAACTTGTTAAAGTTTTAGAAGAAATGATAGTTTCTATACTATCACTATCTCCTAAATACATACCAAATACTTTTTCTGCACAAAAAGGACTAGTATAATAGCAATCGTCTCTAATATGTTTTTTACTCCCATTAACATCATAAACAACAATCATATCTGCAAGGCAAGTGTTACTTATGTTGTTATAACAGTAACCATTATTACTATTTCCTTGTCTTCTATAATAGTCACAAACAACTATTCTTAATTTTGTATCATTTAAATTAAATAACATATTATATTAATTTTCTAGCTACTTTAGGATTTAATAACAATTTATTGCATCTTGTAGGATGATTTTTTTGGAGAGTTTTAATTAAACTGAAAATCAAATCCTCAGAAAATAACATCTTATCATGCTCAATAATTTTAAGAATTCTATCAACAGCTACTTCTGTTTTACTACCTTTTGTATCAAAATATAGATTTACAAAATTACAGAATCGAGTTGTTAAAACTGCAGCAATATCTGCACGATAGTTAGTACCATCATATACTTGTTTTGCTAATTCTCCTTTAACATAATCCCAATCTTTATTTAACATTGTATCTGGGTCCATTAATTTATCTAACTTATTAGCAATAAATGTAGTAAATAAGTTTCCAATAACGTTTTCTTCAGATGTAAAACATCCTTGAGCAATATTAAGAATTAAACCTAAAGTATTAGTATCAGACCAATCTTTAAAACCTGAAATAGTATTTGCAAAAGTTACTAAACTTCGTGGGTTAACTTTCTGAACTCCACCTTCCTTCTTCATAATTTCAGGATAAGAAAGAACGAAATTGATAAAACGTCCATCAATTCCTTCCTTTTCTGCCCAACGAGCCCATACATCTTTATCGAAACCTAATTCAAAACTAATGTACCGAGTCTTTTGAGCATTATCCATAGAGTTAACGTTATAATCTCCATTATCTGGATTAGAAGTTAATATAATAGTACAATTAGGAGGTAATGACCAACTTATATATTCGCCTCTGTCCACCAACTCCATGGTAGCTTGTATAAATCTAGGCATTATTGTTATCGTATAGGCTCTTTATCCTATACTTCTACGTCTTTTCTTAGGTTATAACGTAGTTCAGACTATATCATCACTATATAAATAGTGTAGCGCACTCGTGGTACTTTACTATCCATTCCTGGACTCCATGTACTAGTCGTTGAACTTTCTAATTATTACTAATTAGCTTAGCTGCTGATTGACCTCCTCAGGCTTTTCCAGCAATTCACGCTATTTTATGCGGACCTCTAGATTTTATACTTTCATTTATATCCTCCTGCAGTAAGATTTTTTCTTATAGCGCGAGATATATTACAAATTTTTAGTTCTTTTTCAGCATCTGTTTTAGAATCTCACTCTTTAATAAAAACATTATCAAGTGAATATTGAATAACAGGTATTTTCTTATATTTCTTTTTTAGTTTAGAAAGATTTTCTTTTAATTCAAATGATCATCTATATCCACCAGCAGTATAACTACGATTATTACATACACTACATATTGCAGTAGTATCTTGGTTAGTAGATATAGCTGCATCTGTTATCGATTTATAACTTTGAAGATATTTTCCTTCTAAACTATACTGATATACCATTTTTATATTAACTGGAGAATGTGTCTCATAATATTTCTTTTTAGAGATACTTATTCTATGTTTATATTCTTTATCTCTAATGATATTCTCAGGGTCTAAAATATGATTTATATAAGGTTTAATACTATTTATATAGTATTTTTCTCTACTAATTCTATTTTCCTCAAGACAAGTTTCTATAACTTCAAAATAAATATTATCAATGCCATACTTGTTATACAAATTTTGCATAGTATGATTGTGATGTTTATTTTGTTTTAAAGTAATTAGATGTTGTCTTAATCTATGCTGAATATTTTTTGAACTTCCTATATATTCTTTATCGTGGATCTTTATTTTATAAATTCCACAAACTTTTTTATAAACTTTAATCTTTTGTAATGTTAGTTTTTCCATATTTTTAAATTTATATCAAAGATACTAAATTTATTCAGGGAAACAAAACTTTACAATATATTTTTTAATCCGCACGATTAAAGTCATCAAGAATTAGAATTGTGCCATTTTCATTTCGAGAAGTAGGAACCCATGCAGGAAGAGCGTATCCCATTCGAGATATATTATCTTTAATTCTATAACCCTCTGCAATATAAGAATCTAGTACATCTGCAGATACCCAAAGACATTCCTCATCCTTAATTACTATTTCATTTTCTACAACAGGCATTCCATCATCATCAAGTCTAGGACGCTCTGTACAAATATAATACTCTTTAATTGGAAAACCAATAAGATCACCTAATTCCTCTAACTGAGAAAGATTAAGTTTAATACAGTCCATTCCTCTTTCTTGAGCTAACTGAATGATAGCAGAAGTTTTACCTAAACCAGATTCACCTACTATTTCAATTGCAGTAGTCTTTTTATGCTCATTATATAATCGTTTATTATTATCAATAATATAACTAGCTAATGTTTTTAATTCTTCAATATTAATTGTATTTATATTTTTCTTCATATTTTATGGTATAAAAATAGTATGTCCTGGATATTTTTGGGTTTTATGCCCATTACTTGTAATAACCCACATCATTTGTCGCATAGGTTTGAATGTGTCTAATGGAGCATAACCGTCAGTAAAAAATACTAAGGTAGTATATTTATTTAGATTAGCGTTATAATAATCTATTACAGGTTTAAAATCTGTACCTCCTCTACCTGTAATTTTTCCATCAAACTTTCCTTTATATTCATATATTTTATGAATATCGGCATCACATTCTACAATAGTTACCATAGACCCAGTTTTATATATGTGATAGATTTCACTAAAGAAATCTTGTAATTCTGAATCACTTACAGATCCAGATGTATCAATTCCAACAAGAATATGTTGTTTATGCTTTACTTTGATTCCAGCACTTCCAACAAATCTATTAGACTCTTTTCGAAGAGATTTTTTTGTATACGTTTTAAATGAATTTCCTAATAATCTTCGGAAATACATTTTCCAATTAAATATAGGAGGATCTACTTTAAATAATGCATCAATTATTGATTGAAATTCTCTTGGAATGCTACCTCTACTTTTAGTAGTAGCTGTAGCTGCTTCTTTTAATTGATGCTCAGTTTGATTTTGCATTAATTTTTTTCCTGCTTCATCAAGATTTTGATATTCTTTCCAAGACTTATGATCATCAGCTCCTCCACTAATTCCATCAAGACCTTGTATTGTGCCTCTATTCCCACTACCTGATCCTTTCTGTCCAGATTGAGAATTTTTTTGTGCATATTTTATTAGCTCTTCATAATAATATTTTGCACCTTTGTCCTTTTCTAAGTTTTTTACTAAATCAGGATATTTATCTTTTAGTTGATCCCACATATTATCAGGAACATCTTTTATATATTGATCACAAACTAAATCGCAAGCAATATTGAATAGTTTGTGGTCACTAATTCGAAGTTCTGATTCAATAAACATGTGGTTAAAACATATATGAATTAGCTCATGTTTTAATAAACCTAACTGCTGATTGTCAGTTAATTTATCTCAGTAATTAGGATTTATAACTAGTTTAGAATTTACTCCATTTCTAGAAACACAAGCTGTATCTACATATGTATCAGATATTTCTTTATTTAAATTAAGAAGAAAGAGCCCATAAAAGGGCTCTCTAATCATTAATTCTTTACATGCTTTAATGAGTTGCATATCTTAAATTTTTTAATCTTCATGTGGAAATTTATCGATTTTTTGACATCTAATATTAGATAATAAACAACCTAAAGCTTTAGCTTCATCATCGTATCCACTATATATAACTATACCTTCTTTATTTCATACAGTTACAGTATTTGTTTTAGAATTTCAATCTGCATAAAGATGTCTAAAAGAATGTTCTTGTTCTTCATCTATATGATCATACTGTACTGTTTCTTTATAATGGCTCATTTTAAATATAATTTTTCTCCTTAAACTGTATATACAGTTTATCTGCTAGTTCTGCTGCTTGAGGATGAGCTCCTATTGCTCCATATAATGAGCTACGTAATTTAAAGAATCCTTTCCATTGTTCAATAGTTCCAGTCATAATTAGTTCTGTCTTAGTACATAATGGTAAGACTTCTCTAGCTTCTTGTGGAGTTCTTCCTGAGTTAATTAGTTGCTTATAACATAATTCAGCATTTTCACATACTGATAAAAACACATCGTCATTATCTCCCACAACGTGTTTTAGAATAGTATGTGGTAAAGATTCTGGAGTAGTATCTTCTACATAGTCTCCATCCCAATAAACATACCTAGCTTCTTTTAGAGATGACCAATACGGAATAATGAATGTGATTTCATTGTTAAACTTCTCTTTATTAAAATTACAGTATCTTGTACTCATTTCCATAAATGAAAATATTCTATGCCTTAAAAATTCTCTACTTATAGAAATAGGAAGTACAAACTTTACAGTGATCCTTTTTTCATGATATTCAGTAGGTTCACAAATATACGAAAGATCGTCTAACCAATCGTTTTCATATAATACTCGATAATTAGTAGTAATGAATCCTACGTCATATGCAGAATTTTGTAGATCTAATTCATCACATCCTGTTTTTGAATATTTAATGATTTTAACTTTAGAATATTGGTTATTACGATATTTATAGTATATTTTAGGATTGTAGGTTTTTAAATAAACAGTACCGTGCTCTAGACAAGCTCCATGGTTCTTATTTTTAATCATGTTTACAAACTTTTCCGCAGAACCTTCTGTAATATAATTTTCACTTTTATATGCGGTTCTTCCTGCTTTCTCAATTTGCTTATAAATTCCTTGAATTCCTGAGCCTTGTTCAAGTATTTCTATAGATGGTTTAATTAGTCTCATATTCTTTAAGCTTATTTTCGAGATCTATTTTAGAAATACTTCCTACATGTTTCCAAAGTTCTTTTCCTTGATCATCTTCTAATATCAGTACAGGAATACTACGAATTTTATACTTTACTAATGTAGTATCTTCTGCTTCATCAACATCTATATCTCATATATCATATGTTGATTTTAATTCTTCTACAATAGGTGTTAATGCTTTACAAGGTCCACATCATGATGAATGGAAAAATAATAATTTCATTATTTTATTATTAATTTTAAGAGTTTTCTGTTTAAAATAAAGTTAATTGTTTATTTTTAAAGAAACTAACAATTTTATTAGCAGCTGATATATAAAATCTATAGTTAATATTACTTGGAATTGGTTGATCTTTTTCAATAGTATTCATAATAGTAACTCCAGAATTAGTTAATAGTTTAATATAATTTGATCGGTGATTATTAGAATCTACCTTACATTTATATAACCATGGTCCATCATTAGAAATATAATATCTATTAATTCTTTGAATTAATTTACCATCATATTCAACTGAATAATCTCTGCTTACTTTCTGATAGGTAATAAACTTATTAATGTCCTTACAATTTCTAATTGTTTCTTCAACAGGGACTTTATCTACTAAACATTTATTAACAGATTCAGGAATAATCATAGCATCCATTCCTTTTCCAAGTTTAACTTCATCTATAAACATTCCTTTCTTTTTCAGTAACTTAGGATCTTTTGTTTCAGAATAACCTTCCTTTACTGCAAGATAATCATTAATTGCATATTGATACATAGCTTCAAAACGATCTTCCTCTAAAGTTAACTTTGTTAACTTTTCCCATTCTCTACAAATGTTTTGAAACTCAACTTCCTTGTCTTTTGGGCGCAGAACAAATAAGCCATCAGTATTAGCTTGAACAATTTTACAACCTATTGCAATTAGCTTCTCAGCTAACATCAATAATAGAAGCTGACCATTAATTCTACAAATTTTCATATAAAAACGCAACTTTTTATACAGTTCTCTTATGAACTTCTATATATTTCTATATAGTTAAGACTATATCTTAATCCTATTTTTTAGGATTCTCTCCATTTCCATCACCATTAGCTTGTGATGTACTCCCTTGCGGGATAGTCGTTGAACTTTTAAAATTACAATATATTTTATTTATTTTTTCTAAAAACTCCTTCTGAGAAAAATTATTTTTCATTTTATTACATGTCCAACAGCAAGATACACAATTTTCTTTTATATATCCAATATTTGAATCAATTCTATCAATACCATTAACTGCCTCAGAAATACCATTCCAAGTTGTAGTTTTTGTATGTTTAGGAAAATCTCCACAATAATAGCATTTTCCTAGAACTAAATCTTTAAATTCTAAATCAGATAAATCTCAACTAATATTTCTTTGTTTTGCATTATTTACATAATGAATAAACATATTATATAATCTTGTTGTTAAAATACTACCATTTCTAGCATGACAACATTTTGGACAATGAATAATACCTTTTAGAGATTCTTTTTTACGAGAAAATTGAGAATGACAATGCTTACATTCTATAATATAATACAAATGTTTTCTATTCATCTTCTCATACTTTTCTAAATCAAATTTAATTACTTTAAATTCATCATTTTCTCAATTAAGTTCTTTGTTTTTATACATTTATTATAATTTTACTTAGCTGCTGATTACCATGAGTAACTTTACTTTTAGGCTTCCAGCAATTAAAAGAGTTTATTATTCTATATATTACTATATAGCCAGACTAAAATTAATCTGCATAACAGTAAATGGACTATAGCAAAAATTGTGCTCATTTTGCAAATTTCCACTTAATCCATTAAGAGCTAATTTTAATGTTTCATTCTTTACTTTATTGCCATTATGCTTAGCTTCAATACGTTCATCTTTAATTTGAGAGTAAACTTCAAGGAACTCTTTACCTAAATGTTGGGGATAAAACTTATGTTCTATAATCATACTAGGATATAGAGAAGCTACATCTACATCACTGAGTATCTGATTTTCATTAGGTATTATTTCCTCAGGTTTATTAACAGAATGTATCATTTTTGTTATCGTAAAGGCTTTTTATCCTTTACTTCTTATGTTATTGTAGTTCACATAAGTTCGGCGTACCTTTTCAGTATTACTACTGTCGAGAACTCTTGGGAGAATTATATTTATTCATCTCCTACGCTCTACACTACCTTACAGCCTTTCGCAATCTATAAGGTTAGCACGGGGTTATAGTATTTTCTTTTTAGATAGTATTCGCAATTTATATTATTAGCAAAATATTCTTCTATGAATCTTTTTCCGCCATATAATGTTAAGCTATAGTACTTACAAGTCTTTCCTCGTATTTCTTTTAAATTATATTTAGTAAAATACTTATACGTCTTAAAATTATATAGTACCTGTTTAGCAAAGTATTTAGAATTTAAACATATCTGAATATGACCTTTACCAATATAACCATCTCCATCAATTAAACCTCTTACAAGATGTTTAAATAAATTATGTTGGACTATATACTTTGGCAATAAAAAGTAATTATCATAAGTTTTTCTAGGCTTAATATTATATTTACTTAAAGTATTAAACATATGTTTAGAGCTTCATCGTAAATGTACCTGTTTCTTTCTAGATTTTACTCCACTTTGATTATCATAATATTCTAAAGGCTTATTTGGAGAAATATCTTTTTGAAATAACTTTATAACATCTTCATCATCAATAGATACATTAATCATAAACCTATAACTTTCTGAATACTTTTTATTATTTTTAAATTTTTCTTCTAGTTGTAAACATCCATCAGCAATAAAATATCCTAATAAATAAAACTTTGATTCTGAATCTAAATTATCAAAAAAGTTATCATTTATTAAATATTTAAAACGACGTTTGATATTTAAATTATATTGTTTACAAAGTTCTCCTAACCTTCTTTCAGGAATATCGATTATTTTACTAATTTCCTTTAAATTTAATCCACTTGTATTCAGTTCTACGATTTGCTGTGAATTAAAGTTTTTTAAATATTTTTGATTTCGCATAATATATTGTTTTAATTATTAAAACACAAATATACGAAAAATTATCTAAATATACAACTCCTTCCCCGTTTTTTCTCGATTATGTGGCATACATTTTACCACCAACTCCAACACAATACTCTAGACCGTCTAATATAAAATGTTTTTCATATCCTTTTCTTCCTGGAGATACTGTTTGTTTTTTCATTTCTTCTAATACAGACTGAAGAATAGGAGTGTCAAATTTAACAATTGGAAGAATAACTTTACTCAAATCAATCATATCACAAGGAGAACGTAAGTCTTTAATCTGTTTCCAGGTCTGACCAGTTTTCTCAAGATATTTCTGAGTAATAATTTTCATACCAATGTTTACACCATCCTTATTAAGTACCTTAACTCCATATTCATCCTCAATAGCAATTCTTAAATCAATATCTCTTTTACATCGATTTAATAATTCTTCAGTAGAATCGACATCATTAACATTATAACTAATCATGTTTGGAATTTCAGATGCAGAAAGCCAAGATTGGAAGTCTCCTTCATACTCTTGTACACAACGAAATTTCATTGTTACTTGCATTTCTTTCAACCCAACTCTCAACTTTTGAGAATATAACATTGTAAGCAAATCCAAGGTTTCAAAATAAATTTTATATTTCCATTTACTCCAAGAAGTAAAGTTACCATCTGTAGATCTAATAATTTCATTACTAAGATTATATAAAGACTTGCAAACACTAAGATAATCAAGTGTTGACAATTTCTTATGATAATCAATAATATAATTAATTATAGGATTATCATAATGTAAATTATTATATCCACAAAATATTTTATCTGTAAAAAATTGTAGATCTGTAGTATAGTTTTTTGCTCAAACACCATCTTGAGGTTCTTCTTGAATAGTTCAAAAGAAATCAACTAGTTTTAGAAGATCATTTCGTCTTTCAGAAATTTCAAAATATAAATATTCTCCTGTTTCAGAATTTTTTACTGTACAGTGAAATACATTTGGAAATATCTCAATATCATAAACATATACAGTTTTACCTCGGATTAACATTCTATTATTTCATATAATTTATTAAAATTTTCTTCCATTAACCAGAATTCATATCCATTCCAGTTAATATAATAACCTTTGACTCATTTATTTTCAGGATGTTGTAACTGAATTTTCTTAATTCTATCATAAAATTCATATTTAGTCATAGGTTCTACCTCTACATCAAAATTCTTAACTCGAGCTTTCATTAAAACGTTCCTTAAGGTTTACCTCTTTACATATCCATTCTCCATTTTTATGTAAATAATGATACTCAATCATTATTGGATCTAAATTATAGTAATCTTCTTCAGTTGGAGATATAATTGCGCCAGATCCATCTGCATAAAAACTTGTTGTATCTAAATCTGTTCCTAAACAAGATATATCTCCATTAGCAATTAGTTCAATAATATCGTTTATATCATTCCAATTATCATGTAGAGTTTTCCCAACACCTTCTGGATATCCATCAAAATGACAATAAATTGAACTAACACTACCATATGGATTTATCATTCCTATTCTAGATCTAGTGGACATAAGATTGTAGTATTAGTGTTAAATACAATAAATTTTCCTGTAGAACTATATTATTGAGTAAACACAATTTATTGTATATCTGGATATAAATATTATATATTCTTAACATTTCTTTAACTTTTTTAATCAATCCTCTTCTACAAAGTATGAAGAAGGGCCATACTGATCAATTCAACCTTCATCATTAACAAGATGCGCATGACAATCAAAATCATCATAACTCATTAATTCTTGAACTTCAGGCCACTCAATAAGTATATATTTCATATTATATTTCGTCTAATTCTTGTTTTAGTAGCTCAGGATAATATTTTCGATAAAATATACGTATTGTATCTTCACCTACTTGTAAATCCCTATTTTTATCCCGTTTAACAGCTTCTTTATATGGAATAACTATTTCCTTATATTCAATATTTGCATCGAAATTTGAGGCAATTTCTTCCCATTTAGCCCTAGTTTTAGGGTTAAGATTAGTAGCATCAATTATAACGTTATAACCTTGCTCTAAAGCAGAGGTAATAGTTGTTTCCTCAAGAGTATTAATTAACTTTTCCCGAGACGGAATCCAATAATCACCGCACATAAGTCGGAGATCGTCCCTATTCACCCGAATCCAAGTAGACTTTCCCTTCACGAACTCTTTAGACCACGAAGTTTTGCCACTAGCTGGAGGTCCAACCATTACAATTATTGTTAATTTATTTTTTGTCATAAAATTGCTTTATATACATAGGATGGACTTCTGTTAGAAAAGTACTTAAATCTTTTTGGTACTTATTTTTCATAAGTTCTTCAAGATTAGATTCTCTAGAAAACACATCTGGACGATTTACTTTAAACTCTCTAAGAATTTGTAATGCCCAATTAACTTCTATATACTTTTCTAAAGGAGTAATACTAGGATCTTTAATAATATAATTTCTAAACTTAACTAAATCAGGTTTTACATAAACATTAAGATATTCTTTTATCTTTCCTTTTTTATTAAGTGTAGAACATACATATGGTAAAAGATCCCCACAATCAGTTCTTTGAAACCAATCTTCAAAAGAAAAATATAAACAATGTTTTTCTTTATCATATTTGGTTTTAATGTTTCCAATGATAACTAAAAGATCAGTTTCAAAAAGAGAACAAGGAATTTTATAAATATACTTAATATCCTTGTTCTCTTTTAATTCCTTAATCTCTTCTTTATTCATTAGGTTTTATAACTCTAGGATGTGCTTCAATAGATGAAAGTTCACAAGGAGCACTTTCTAATAAATCATTATAAAATTCCTTATATGTATTATATATTTCTAATTTAACTTTTTGAAGTTCTTCAAAATCTAAATCAGATACTTCAAGAGCAATACTAGTACATGGATACGCTCCAAATACAGTATCTTCAAAAGTACGATATATAATTATCCTAAATTTTAAGTTATCTGATTCAAAAAGATCTTCTGTAATATCGCTACATGGATAAGAATGATAAGATCTATCATCTTTTTCAGTCCATTGAATTCTATATCGATAAGCGTTATCAGAAGTATGATAATACATATATTTATTACCTATAGCTTTTGGAGTTAGATCGAATATACAATGTCGAAAAAGTTGATCAATTTTTTCTTGAGATAGGTTAAACGGTTGTTTCATTTTCTTTTTGTTTAGTTTGTTCTTTAATTACTTTATCAAAATACTTAAACATTTCTTCCTGAGGAAATAATGTTTGAAGTTGATCAAGTGTAAGTGCTGTATCTTTATTAACTAATTCTGAATATTTATCTGATACAAATTCAAATAATTCCTCAATAGTAGCAAATTCATTTACAGAATCATTTAAAATAAAATTCCATATTTTTTCAGAAACATTCTCTCCAAAATACAACGTTAAAGCTATATCAAGAGCATGTTCTAAATAATACCACATCTCACTACTTCTAATATCAAAACCTAGTCTTTCAAAATTCTCTGCTTCATTTAAAGCAGTACGATAACTTGAAATTAAATCTTTAAGTTGCTTTAATGTAAGTTTCATTATAAATCAGTTTTATCTCGTAGACTTTTGAATACTGGAAGATTTGGAACTGCATTTTCTGTTGCAGTATATCCAAAATACTTTACTGTACCCATTTGTCCTATTAATTTGTCTATATTTTCTCGATATCACTTCTTTAAAGCTCTATCTCCCATAGGCTTAGCTTCAAATGGATATCCGTCCTTTGTTTTCATATTAAAAACAAAATCCTCTTCTCGAAGGCCATCAGTCATTCCAGTTATTTCAAATTCATCATCCTGGAACATTTTTACTTTTAGCATTCGCTTATCTCGAGCTCCACATTTATATTTTTCATTTGGATCTCTAATAACTAAACCTTCATAACCTTCAGATATATACTGATTATGAAGTTGAACAATTGCATCCTTTCCAGATACACTTTCGTGATTAACTACTACAACTCTATTAGGAATAATAGAACTTAAACTCATACATTTATCTAACTCAGTTAGAATTTTTAGTCTTTCCTGAAAAGTTTTAGTTTCATCAACTATATCATAAACATAATATTGAAGTTCTTCGTGTTTTTCACAAAGATCTTGTAATCTAACAATTCCACTAATATAAGATAGAGGCTTTCCATGAATATATAATTCTCCATCTAATACTACATTTGGATTATTATTAAAAAATTGATTTAAGAATGTATTCTTACGAATATAAGTTGTAGGAGTATCATAATCTTTACCTCCTCTAGAAGAAGTATAAACTTCCTTATCCTTATAATACATTAGACACCTTACTCCATCTAGCTTAGTTGAAGCATATCATTTATTGTCTAATATATTTTGTTTAGATTTTGGGAGACTATCAACACTAAGAGCCAACATAGGCTTTAAGTTTCCTTTTGCGTCGGTATTCTGTTTAGGAACTTTTAAATCTACTTCTGATTCATCTGTTATATCTTTTATTTTAAGTTCCTCTTGAGATTTATACCCTTTATCTAAATAGCTATTGCATAAGCTATTATATTGTAATTCAGCTTGTTCTTTGACAGTTCTTTTAACTTTACCTTGTTCAATAGTAACTAAAGGTCGTTTAACCATTTTTCCATTCAATACGCCAGTTTCTCCAGTTATTGAATAGAATTTTTCATTCGATTGAATATCAGTATGTTCATTTAAATTTAGTTGAACTACTCGAATCTTATTATTATTGTCTCTTTTAAAGAAGTAATTTGTCATATTATCTTTGATATAAATATATATCATTAGTAGTTCGAGATAAAGCTACATATTGTAATTGTCGTAATTCCTCAGGATCTGTACATTGCAAAATATTTTCCATATCAACTAATACTGCTAAATATGAAGAAGATTGTGATTTATGTGCAGATATACAATATCCGTAATCTAAAGATTTTCTCTTTATAACTCTTCCTTCATGTACTAAATCAAAAGGAGTAAGAAACGCTTCTTGAAATTGATAATAAGCTCTCCAATCTTTGCCATTTTTACTTTTTACAGCTTTAACTCTCATATTATCAATTCGAGCTGCTAAATTAGCAATATCATAACTACTATTATATCTTGAAATTATAGTAATCTCAATATCACACTCTTTAGAAGGATCATATAAAGTTAATTTATATGCTTTTAATCCTTGAAATGTAGTATCTTCAACTTCTCTAACTAAATAATCAGATGAGTTTTCAATAATACCTTGATTTTTATACATACAAGAATCATACCCAGTTAAGACCTCTCCAAAATGATACTCCTCATCATCATTAAAAACTAAACGTCTAATAATTTGATTTAAAGCTTCAATCCTTTTATTAGTATATGTGACTAATTTTATAATATGTTGATCTTCAAGATTCATTCCAACCTTAAATAGATAGCAATGCTCTTCTAACATTTCTCGAATATTATTGTATACTTTTAAAGATCCAGAATCACTATCTGGCGTAGATTCAAATCTACTAATTGGCTTAGAACGTAACGTTTCTAATATTTTTCCAATTGGAGAATCTGAAGATTGACGATATACTTTATCTAAAGTGTATTTAGTAGAATTTCTAAATGTTTTAGATACTTGTTTTTGACTTACAGGGCTTAACTGTTTTTCATCTCCAAGCCATATAATTTTACATTGATGATCAGTAGCTTGATCAATAATTAATTTATATAAATTATCATTAACCATACTACATTCATCAATAATCCAAACTGCTTTATATTGTAAATATATAGCATTTTTTTGTATAAAGTTTAACTCTTTAAGATCTAATTCAAGTATATCAACTTGTGGAGATAAACTTAATAGTCTATGAACAGTAATAGCTTCTGAATCAACTACAGAAGCTATTACGTTCTTTGACTTATTTGTAGGAGTAATTACCAAAAATGGAATATTATTATCCTTCAATATCTTCACAATTAAAGCACATATTTGAGTTTTTCCAGTACCTGCTCTACCTGATATGCACAAATGTTTAGTATCAGAATTAATCTTAATATCACTTTTAATATAGTTTAGAGCTGATTCAAGTACTTCTTTTTGCTTAGAATCTAGTTGAAATGAAAGTAATTCAGATTCTAATTTTGGTAAATCATAGTTTAAAATCATTTTAATTTACTCCAGAATGTCCTGTTCCTCCACCTCTATCAGATTGATCAGAGAATTCTTTAACAGAACGTTTTACAATCCAATTAATAAATTCAACACGCTTAAGTACTAGCTGTCCAATACGTTCTCCATCTGTTATTACAACAGGTTCAGAACCATTATTAACAACAAGTAAACCTACTTCGTCCCGATATCTTGCATCAATTGTACCTGGAGAATTAATTAAAGTAAGACCAACCTTAAAACTTAAACCAGATCTTGGGCGTACTTGTATTTCATATCCTTTTGGAATACAAACAAATAAACCTGTAGGTATAATTGCTCGAGATCTAGGTTCAAGAATAAAAGATTTTAATGGATTAACTTCGTTTTCAAATAGAAATTGACAATCTCCTTTTGTTTTTAGTGGTTCATCTGAAGTTATTCTACTAAAGTCGACTCTAACATCACAACCAGCATCTCATTCTTCAGTATACTCTGGAAGAGTATTTTTAGAAATATTAACTACTTCAACATCGGTCATTGCATCACGAAATTCTTCACTATACTTTTTCATATTTTACTGAATAACGCTTACGAGGTTTACCCATTCTAGCACGAGTAATAGGATTTGCCATATTTTCCTTATGAGTTACTACTCTAAGATTAGACAAACGATTATCACTTCGATCTCCATTAATGTGGTCAATCTCAAAGCCTTTAGAAATCGGACCATAAAAACTTTCCCAAACTACACGAGCTCCATTAATACTCTTAGTTTTCTTATTTACTCTAACAGTATATCGAGTATAACCATTACTTAAGCATCCAACTAACTGACAATTTCTCTTACCAATAAGTTTACCACTATCAGTTACACGATAACCTTCTAATCCGTGAGCGGAAACGATTCTTTCTGTCTTCATATCTCTTAAATTTTAATCTATTAATATTTTATTATTTACAATTATACACAACGACTAAATCCACAACTCTTACATATAGTACAACCACCTTCATATATTAAATGGTCACCACAATCTGGGCAAAGTTCGTGAGATTCTGTTCCATTAACAATAAATGTTTTTATTGCTCTTTTTACTCCATTCTTCCAGGTATTTAAAGTATCAGATTCAAAATGCATACCATCAATAATCTTGACTACTTTATCTAATTCAATTCCTCCTCTTAATAGAGCAGATATTAATTTAGCATAATTCCAGTATTCTTGATTAAAGATGCGAGACAATCCTCCTAATCGATTTGTATATCCATACTTATCGACATATTGAAAATCATATCGTTTACCAAATTCATCTTTTACCTTAATAATTTTACCTTCGGTAATAGTTGAGGGAATTGGAAAATCCTCAATATTATTAATTCCTGTAAATACTTCATAAGGTCTATCATCAACTAAACCTACAAATGCAATCCAGTTTTCAGTTCCATTTTTAAATCTAATTAATTTAGCATCAATTGATTCTGGACGCTTCATTAATTCTTTACTTCCCATAGGTTTCTTAGATAAAATAGCTCCTCTTTTACAACCTGCTCTATAAACAGTTACACCTTTTAAATGATACTCTCATGCAAGTCTATAAATTCTTTCAACATCATCTATTGTAGCAGATTCAGGTAAGTTTATTGTTGAGGAAATTGAAGCATCTATATATCTTTGTAAAGCAGCTTGAACTTGAATTCTCTCTGTATAAGGAATGTTCTCTGAAGTTACTACATATTCTGGAAGTTGATTTTCAGGAACTCCTTTTGAAATGAAATTATTCTGGATAATTGGAGTATATACTTTATAAAGTTTCTCTTTATCAACTAAAGATTCTGTTTTTCTTGTATAAGAAGTTGCAAAAATAGGTTCACAACCTGTTGAAATTCCTAACATAGTAGCAATACTACCTGTAGGAGCACAAGTTAATAACTGAGAATTACATAATCCTCGTAAAAGAATATTACTTCTTAGTTCTTGATATCGGAGGTTATTTTCTTTAGTATTAAGTGCTTGAAAGAAAGGTGTATCTACAACTTTTGTATTAAACATTGGATATGCTCCTTTACTTACTGTTAGTTCATTAGAACTTTCTAAGGCTGAAAAGATCATTTCTGTTCCAATCATATTAATCCATTTAATAGATTCTTCACTTCCATATTTAATACCTAGTTTTATAAACATGTCTGCTAACCCCATTACTCCTAACCCAATTTGTCTCCAATTTTTAACAGATTCTCTTTGCTCAATAAGAGGATGTAATGGAAGACCTTCATCAAGTACTTCATTTAATGCAACTACTGCTTTTTTAACAGTATCTTTAAATCCTGCAAAGTCAAATGTTTCACATTCTGTAACAAATTCTGCAAGATTTATACTTCCGAGTAAACACGATCCCCCACTCGGCAAGGGCTCTTCCAATTTATTATCATAAAGGCTTTTTATCCTTTATTTCTGGGAGTTTCCTCCATACAGTTACCTGATACGTCTGTTAATTCAGACCAGTTTAGCATACATTTTTACTAATTTCTATTAATTTTGTAACTAAATCTTTCTTATTGTTTACATTAAGTATTTTTGCAACAGTTCTATAGTCTTTCACATTTAAACATGCACATAAATCTTGAATAAAAGTTAAATTATTCATTTTTACATTCTGTAGCAGTCATTTATTTTTTCTAACTCAATCTTCAATCTGTTTTATTTTTAAAGATATTGAGTTTTGATACTGTTCTTGAATCTTTGTTGAAGCAGCTTTCACTCCTATTAAATAATGTTTAGGGTCATTATTTGCACATTTTAGGCTACAATACTTTTTAGAATCATAAGGTTTACATTTAAATTCAGTGCCACAATAAATACATTTACGAAGTACATAATTTTTTAAACCTTTTTGTTTAACGGTTTCAGTTCCTTTTCTAAGGCCATTTAACATTTTAGAAGTAATTTCAGGATTAGTTCACTTTTGTTTGCTACTTAAACTAATCTTAGTTTTTGTAGTATCACAACATTTACCTCCATTATTTCCTCCAAGCTTCAAATTATAACCTAAAGTTTTGTCTGTTGTATTATATTCAGAAATATAAAACTGTTCTTTACTATTTAATTCTTCAATAGAAACACATTCACAAAGACACTCTCAGATAAAATTATCAAATCCATACTTAATAAGTGCATTATGAAAACGATTATTATAGTACTTATTTCGTCTACAATCTTTTTCATGTTGTTTCCTTCTATGTTCTAAAGAATTAATAGTTTGACCAATGTAAATTTTATTATTAATTTTATTCGTTACTTTATATATTATCATAGTAAATTAGTATTGGGCACTCGTGGTGAGATTATATTTATTCACTCACTATGCGTTACAATACTTCCTAACCTTTCGTAATTTAGGAAGTTATCTCGGTATTTTCATACAACAAAGATAGTAATAAATTTGTTAACAAACAAATTCCACCTCTTTGAATTGGTTAGAATTCACCGATTTTGCCCAATTTTTTACTTGAGCCAAAGATTGACGTAATTATTTGATTATCAATCACTTACATAGCACAAGGATTAACTCCAGCATATTCAAAATCAGGATTATTACTTAATAAATTCCAATTTTTAATAGCATCCCAGAATAAAATTCCAGGCTCTGCATAATCTCAATTCATCTCTGCTAATTTTCTAAAAATAGGATAAGCTTCAACTTCTTTAGTTATAACTTCTCCTATATCTGTAATAAACTTAAGAATCAAAGTTTCTGCATTAATAACAGATTTCATAAAGTTATCACTAACTCTAACAGAAATATTAGCTTTTGTAACTTTATCTAAATTTGATTTAAGTTCAATAAATTCCTCAAGATCTGGATGATCACAAGAAATAGAAATCATTAATGCTCCGCGGCGGCCACTCTGCCCAATCAATCCAGTAATGTATGAATAAAAATCCATAAAACTGACTGCACCAGATGTTGTTTTTGCTGCATTGTTTACTTTAGATCCTGTTGGACGGAGATTTGAAATATCAATTCCACATCCACCTCCATAACTAAAAGTACGAGCTAGCTTAGATCCACATTCAAAAATAGACTCAAGATTATCTTGTGGAGGAGCAATTACATAGCAATTCGAATAAGTAATTTTTTTATTTTTAGAATTCAAACCTCTATTTGCTAAAATTCGTCCTCCAAAAATAAATTTCTTTTCTCTGATTAGTTTTTCGACTTCAGGATTATTATTACTTACTCGTTTAAACCACGCGTCTAATGATTCATTTTCAAATCTATATTTATTATTTCAAATTGTTATTGCAAGTTCGTCTTTATTTAACCATTCTTCTATAGTCATTTATATATAATTTTATATATAAAGAGAATAAAAGAGGCAGATTACTCTGCCCCTCTATTCTTTCTTTTACTAAGTTTTACATCAGATTGTTCTACTCCAAAGACAATATATTGCCCTTTTTCTGCCTTAGTAGAAGGCATATATTCAAGTTCAAAATCAATATCTTTAGTATTGTATACAGTTTTTGCATACACATTTTCACGAAAGTTACGAATTAAACTTTTAGCTAGATTTAACGCTTCAGTTTTGTTTACTGCTTCTCCAATCACTTCATGATTACGTTTTAAACGAATTTCAATAGTTCGATAAAGCTTACAACGTCCCTTACGTCTTGAACTAATAACTTTATAAGGCTTCTTACGAGTATCTTTAGTGCCAGATTTTATAGCAATAATAATACCAGCACCTTCAAAATCAAACATTCCTTTTTGTTCAAGAAAATCTGCAGCAAATATATTCATATCTTTAGTTAGAACTGGAGATCCAGATTTTTTTCAGCTTCTGGTAGCATCTTGTACTACAGTTATACCTTGTTTAAAAGCATTAATTTTAGCTTCATCTAAGGTATAAGCCTGAATTTCTAATTTGCGCATATTTAAATAAATGTAACATCATCAGAATAACCATTGATTTCACAATATGCAACCATTTTTAGAAGTCTACAAAATTCTAATCTACCTATATTAAGTATATCTGAATCAATATTAAAAACACTAGCTCTGTTAGAGCCTGTAGTTTCAACGGCAATAATATTAGCTTGAAAAGTCCAGTCTTTAGGAGTGTATCCATATTCTTTTTTACAGAATTGAAGTAACATTCATAGGTACATTCCCATCTGTCTATGATAATGAAAATTCCAAAAACTTCCATTCATAAATTGTTCAAGTAAATGACCCGTAGTCTTTAAATCATTAAGAGTAATTATTTTATTATCTTTATCAATCGTCCAATTATCAGCTTTCATTTTTAATTTTAATATACATTTACTATTATTATATTCGCCAATAATATCTATGAACAAAGCATCTTCATTATAAGCTTCAAGACCTTCAGGTCTTACTAAGTTTACTATTGAAGGATTGTTAGATAACGATTCTAAACAATTACTGCAAATTGTACGATGTTTATCATTTAAAATTACTAAATCGCCTTCTATTAAATCTTTGCAGTTTTGATAATAATTTAATCCAGATTTTATTATATTTTGGATTCTACTCTCATTTAAATTATTTTTATAATAATCTATATCAATACAGCTTTTAGTAATAGATTCTCTAATAGTATAACCTTGTTTTCTATATTTAATAATACTATCTATTACCATACCTAATTTTGCTGTAGGTTTATTATATGAATCACCTAATTTAAAAGACTCTGGTTGTAAAAATAATTCATGTATAGCTGTTCCTAATTCTAAAGAATTAGTTGATTTATTTTCTATACCATTATTATATAAACTTGGACTACCACCCTGATCAGGATTTATATATTTTAATCTAGAATTTGATATATAATTAGAATAAGAGCTTGAGAAATATTCTGCATCACTTATTTTACTTCTATATACACTTTCTAAGACTGGACTAAGTTTTATATCATTTAAGTTAATTGTCATTTTCCTTGCGTTTTGTCGCTGGACTACAACCTAAATAATAAGCTATATGAAGCTGGCCTTTCATGTATTTAGATAACTTATATTTCTTAGCTACTTCATTTAAGATATTTTCTGCAATATCATCATCTAAAAAGTAGTTTTCAAAATGAATGTTCTTCTTGCCATCTGACATAATTTCTGCATTTTCAACTAAAATATCAAAGTCTGCAGAAGGTTCAGCTAATTTATAGGCTTTTATATAGGCTTCATGTAAGGCCAGTTCTAATTTATCCTTTAAGTTCATTACTTAATAGGTATTTTAAGATCATAAATTCTATGATGTCCTACTTGATAATACTGATTATGAGGAGCATCCATTAAATAACAGAATATTCCCGCATTAGTAATTTCTTTATAATTATCATATTTATCGTCAATCATAATAGTAATTCCTTTGCTCTTAATAGCTTCTACTTTACTAGCATTCCAAGGTACTGTAATTACAGGAGCACATGGCAAACCATTCTTCTGTAAACTTTCTTGAATCCATTCTATTGGAATATTTCTTGCAGTTACATAATAGTCTACTTCAAAAGAGGGTCTATGTAATACAGGAATATTAATCCAAAACTCTTTATCTGATTCTAACTCATGTAGATGTTCAGACATCTGATAGTTTGCATTCCAGTAAGGATTCATAGCAACACCAAACTTGTCTTCATAAGCTTTGTTGAAATCAAATACTACATTATCGAGATCTAATCCAACAATAGGCTTATCGATAGGAGCCATAACTCTATCATCTCCTTGAGGATATATATGATAGAATTCACATAATATCAATGCGTTAGTAGCTACTTCAGCCATTTCTAAAAGTCCCTCGTTTGTATAATCAATACCTCGTTCAAATTGATTTAAATGTTTCTTAAGAGATGAAAGAACATCTGTCCATTTCATACCTCTCTTCCATTCATTTTCTTGGTACTTACTTAATTTGCTTGTAAGAATTTTGTTGACCTCCTCAATTCCATATTGTGGAGTCAAATCGTATCTAATCTTTTGTTGTTCCATCTTTGCTAGATAATGCTTCTAAAAATATTTCACATAACTTTCCAGACAAACCTAATTGAGTTTTTGCATCAACTTGAGGTTCAAATCGAGGGACATAATTTAATTCATCTTTCTCTTCATCATATGTAAATACAATGATAATTTTTTGTCCAGAAGCAGAAGTGAACACTACTCTACAACTATCCATTAATTAATTTTGATAAGAGTTCATAGAAAAAGTCTTTATCCATGATTACTACTTCTCCTGCAGAACCAAATACTTTTTCTTTCTTAACTTGTTTATTTCAAATTACAATAAAAGGTTTATCTTTTAAAGGACATTCTTTTTTAATAGCGTGATATTGAGGTGTATTAACAGTATTTTTCAATTGTATATAACACGGTAACTTACCACTACGATCAACTAAATCCACTTTTTTATCATCCATACTTTTAGATTCAGATCTTGATGTAACTACATCTGTAAATCCAAGATTTCTAAGTTCTTGAGCAATTTTTGTCTCATATCTATGTCCTTTATTTCTACAATATGCTCCTGTTTTCCTTTTCTGAGACGTAGTTTTTTGCTTTTTCAATTAATTCTAAAGTTTTAGTCCTTCCGTACATTTTATAAAAATCTGATATATCCTTAGCTTTATAATGTCTAGGTATAAATAATACATGCACATCAGGAAATTTCTTACGAATTTTATTCATATTTTCAATTCCAGCAAGGTCATTATCATAGAATAAAATTATCTTGTTGAATTTAGACTTTAACTTTGCATATTGAGCTTCAGTTAAAAAACAATTTTCAGAAATTGGAGCTATTGCAGGAATTTTATCACATGAATAAAGAGTCATAACATCCTTTAAAGATTTCGTTACAACTAAATATTCTCCTCCATTTTTTGGAAGTGCGTGAGCACCTTGTAATCTAAATGACTTTCAATTTGAAATAAACTTATATTTTATATTTCCAGGAAAATATATACGTCAACGTTCTATATCTTCTCGAATACCTCCATAATATCCAAATACTAATTGTCGATCTTTATGTAAACTAAATATACTTCCATTTAAAAATACATTTTTACATGAAAATACATGAAACTTTTTTAATATAGTTTTATCTATACCATATTTAGATCACCATTCAAGTTCATAATCTTCTCAAGATTTATCTTCAATTTGAATAACAGCTTGAGTAGTATCATTAAATTTTTGATTTGCATATTTAATAAGAGGTTTATTTATAGTTAAATTTTTGCGGGAAACTATTCCAAAGTCATTAGCAATTATTTGTAAAGCCTTGCCATAAGGACAATCGAATTTATACATTACAACCGAAATAAAATTTCCATAAAAGTCTCCACGAAAATCTTTAAATATTAAATCTCCTTTCCTATTCCTATAAAATGCGCAGGTAGGTTTACTATCTTGCCTTAATGGAGACTTGAACAATCCTTTTTTTACAGGAATGCCCAAGTAATGCTCCATTAAAGTTTCTTCACTAACTTTACTTAAAATAAGTTCTTTAGTAATATTTATCGGTTCTAATGTAAAGACCATTAAAATTTAACTATATTATTTTTTAGAATGGTAGGTCGTCTTCTGAGCCTTTTACATTAAACGTTTCCTTAAGATCGTCTAAATCCTTATCCCGTTCTTTCATGTTAGTAGGTTGTGCAGAGTTAGCATTCTCAATATCAGTCTTTTCTCTAGCAGTTAAAGTTAAATCTTCGCCAATAACTTTTGTTCTACTACGAACAACTCCATCCTTGCCTACTGATGCAACATACTTAGGCATATTAGCAAAACCTTTATAAGGAATTAACTTGATTTGAGTTTCTTTACCAACAGAACCTGCTAAATTTTCCTTTAAATATTTAGCAAGAGCCTTAAAGCTACTTACTTCAATCTTTTCTCCTGCAGCAATTTTTGCACCTAATTCGGGATTAAGAGCATTAATGATCTGAGTAATTTTAACCATAAAGTTTTCCATTTCAGATGGATTTTCTCCATACTGAGTTGTAGCTCTCTGAGTACAATTACTTATATTACTTGGATCAAAAATAGTTTCTCGATGCTGGATACCGTCCTTTGTTTCAAATAATAAAACAAAAGCATCAGAATTACCTTCACTCTGACTAGCTACTCATTCAATACCTTTATAGGTTACATTATGAATTCCTCCACGAAGGAAAGTAGAAGTTACTTGATTTGCATTCTTTGCTACACTAAAATCAAACATTGACATATTCTTACAATTTTAAATTTTTAATAAATCTGAATTTTCTGTATCTAAATCGGTATCAGCTTTAGAAAGATCTGATTCATCAATCTTAATCATTTTAAACATACCAGGCCTACATTCCTCTATTTTAAAGAGTTGACCATATTTAGATAAAATTGTTTTTTGAGTCCCTTTAAAAGAGACTGTATTACTTTTTGTTAATTTATTCCCATTTTCAGGATCTGAAAACACTTCAGCTTTACCGATAACTGGGATTGTAAGCTCGTTACTTTTTTGGATATAATTAACTGCTATCCTATCTCCGCATTGTGCAGATAATAAACTAACGGCTTTAGGAGACATAATTAACTTACTATCTCCTATCTCTACAATTGGTAAATCTATATTATCATATTTTGAAGGCACTTTAACAACTTTAACATTTGTAACAGCCTTCGATTCTTCGTCAAATTCAAAAGATACCTTTAACATAATCCTTAGATTATATATTAACTTCTACAGGATTTAAAAGTGAAGGATAAATTCTTTCCCAATGAAATTCAATATTTCCATCTTCCTTCATTTCTCCTAATACTATATCTGCATTTCGTAAATGTTCTGGTCTAGCACCACATTCTACAAATTTATCATTTGTATTAAAACTTAGAATAGTATTTGAATCTTCATCTCTATCTAAATAACCAATAGCATCTGACTTTGAAGCAAGAATTCTACCTGCTTTTCCAAATAAGTCAATAGTCTTTGCAGTCATATCAGTATTACCGATTGCTGAATCCTTTGTATGACAAATAAGAATAATATTAGGTGCACATTTAGATACCATATCAATAACCATCTCTAATGCCTTACGAAGAGCGCTATATCCTGCTCCCATTGGTGCATCAAGTACGTCATCTCCTGTAAACTTTTGTCCTGCAGGACTATTTAAATATAACTTTAAAGCTAATGGTTTAACCATTTCTTCAAGTCTAGTAATTGTATCCAATACAATAAACTTATAAGGATATTTAGCTTCCTTAATTGCAGCACAAATTTCTTTTAAATCTTTAACAGAAGATGCTTTTACCTTTACAGCATCAATATAATCATATCCACCCCCTTCAAGGTCGATACATAATGCTCCAGGAAGATTAGCACAAGCTGTGCTTTTCAATTTTGTTATCGTAGAGCTTTTTATCTCTACTTCTATAAGTTTCCTTATAGTTCAGCGTACATTTTTATCCCATAAGGATAATGGACACTCTTGGGAAGATTATATTCTGTATAACAGGTTCACTTCCTACGCGTTACACTACCATTATATATTATTACAACAGTTAGCACGGTATTTTCATAAATTTATCATATTTACGTACAAGATAAACATTAACGCTCTTATATATAAAATCCTTAAATTTTAATTGGTTGGATCTTCCTGATAAATATAAAACATATATTGAATTTTTTCTATTTTTTATTTCTTTACAGATAGGTCTACATAGTATATTATATTTTGTCAATATAGATTTTAAATCTTCTAAGAATATTTTAGAATTACAACATATTGAACATACACTAAATCCTGTAGATTTTATAGTTATACACCCATCTCCATCAAAATATCCACAAATGAAAGATGATTTAAATTCATCAGGAATATCTGGAAAATGATAGTCATTATGAGATTTATTTTCTATAAATCCTAATTTAGTTAGATCACTATACATTATAGTACTAGTAATAGTTAGTTTACTAGAATTTTTATATTGTTTTATATTTAATTTTTTACCTATTAAATTTTTATAGTATTCTAATATATATTTATCTTTTGTCTGAATCCCAATTCCTATTTGTTTATTGTAAGGAGTTGTACAAATATACCCATCTGCCATTAAAAATCCTAAAAAGTATGCTTTATCATGAGAATCAATTTTACTAAAGAAATTTTGATTATAGCAGTTGTTCTTAGTTATTTTGTGTTTTCTAGTTGGAGTATAAAATCCAAACCTAATTAACCCATTTATCATTGTTTTATAACTAAGGTTATAGTGTATAGCTGTTTCCTTAAGAGAGTGTGTATTTAAATAATTTGAACACTCTTGTAATAATTCATACGAATATTTTTGTCTTTTAATTTGCATAATAATTATTTTAGTTTAAAAATTAATAATGCAAATTTACATAAAGATTCTGGAAATTCCAACTAAGAATGTAAATATATGGCAAATTTTTAGAATTCACCGTTTTTGCCCATTCATAAGTATTATATTACTATAATACACGGCGAAAGCCACCGTATTTTGGCTTGGAAAAAATAATTAAATTTCTTGGGTCCTGAGTTTCTGCAGGAATTTTGTTTGTTGGTAATGTGATAGCCATATTTAAAATTTGAATATTGGTTTTTGTAAGCTATCTTTTTCTTCTGCATCTTTTGCAGCTGTATCTTTTGTTATTTCATCTTCTAACTTCTCATCTTTTCAAGATTGATATACTTCATAATTAATACTTCCTGGATCAGGAAGTTCCTCAAATCGTCCTAAACTACCTTGAAAGCCAGTACAAAAAACTTTATTTGCAACTCCAAATCGATGTTTTAATAATATTAATCCACGCATAGCAGAACCTAAAGATTCTTCTGGATATTCTTTATTAATGATAGTATATCCTCTATAAGTACTACGTTGATGTTTTATAGGATTATATACTGCAACACAAATATTACAGTCATTACCTGCATTACCAGAATCCTTAACATCATCAAGGGTTGGCTCTGCAAGATCCATTTTTAATCTATTTACATCACTTGTGTTTCTATTTTCTTGCATAATAAAGTCAATAGATATTCCACACTTTTCTCTAAAATAAACGCAGTATTGCGAGGTTTGATCAATTTCCTGTTTTTTAGTTCTACCATCAACTGGAGTTAATAAACCAGCATGATCAATTATTACATTTATTATTTTATCGGGATTACTTGGAATATAAATATTTCTTCTACCTTCATCAATATCTTGAAAAGTACCTCATTGTTTTAGAAGTTCTTTCATATTACCATAGAAAGTATTAGAACTTAGCTGTTTATCAAAGATAATAAGCTTATGTATGATTGAGTTTAGTCATACTCTGGACTCTTGAATATACTTATAATATTTATCAGATAGTTTTTCTCGAACGGACATTAGTGTCATATAAGAAATTTCTATTCCATAAGTATCATATATATATAGATTAAGCAATTTAGCAAGTAAAACTTTCGAACTCATTTCCAGACTAAAATATACATGTACAATATCTCTATCTGGATAATCTCGTAATATACGATATAAATCAGAATATATTACATATGAACTTTTACCTGAACCACTTTGTCCAAATATTAATTTGTAAACTCCTTTTTGGAATCCGCCTGTATATCAATCCAACTTTGGCAATCCAGTTTTTAAACCTAAGTTTCTACCTTCTCTACCATTGTCAATTTCAGAATATAATTCATCTACAATAGACATTAAGCAGTATCGTAAAGTTGTTCAGTACTAACTTTGCCATTAATTCCTTTATCTCGCATTTCTTTAAATTCTTTCCATTTTTGACTGGAAACAAATTCAACCATAGAAACTTGTATAAGGTCTTTAGATTTAGCTCATTCTAGTATCTCTAATATTTCACGATGCTTTTCAATACTATGTCCAATAGTAGAAGAATATCAGAAGTAGAATTCTGACATATTTAAGAATTTCTTTGCAATATTTTTTAAACTAACTGTTTTCCCATTAAAGTATAAATTAGTTGGATAAGCTTCCTCTAATTCCATACCAAGTTCTCCAGAAAGCTTAAAATATTGTTTTATAAAATTCTGATTAAATTCAATTTCATCAGGATCATAGGTACTTGGATTATAATTTTTCCTGATTACTCCTTTCTCTTTTAGTGAATTGAATAATTCTCGCAATCTTTCTTTGCCGCCTCCTTCATATCACTTTCGAAAATAGTTCCTATTTATTTTAGGATCTCCATTTTCTGTTTGAGCAATAAATGTTAAATAAACTAACAGTAACTCATCGGCTGTTAGTTTGTATTTAGCCATAATATTAAGAATCGTATCTAACTCCATATAATACGATAAAAAATAAACAAACGTACTACGTTAGATCTATTTATTAAAATCTATGTTCTATATCTATTATGCCTTTTTTTGGTCTAGTAGAAATCTCCTTTCCACTTAACACTATATCTAATTGTGATTCATCAATAGTTATATACTGTTGGTTTGAATTAGAATTATTATATCAAGTTTCTTCTATAGTTCCTTTAATAACTAAAGTAAACATTTCAGAGATTTTTCCTTCTTCAAATCGAATTATTCTTCCGCATTAATATTCTATATAGTTCGCAACACTATATACGTTCTCTTATGAACTGCTACATGTTACCATGTAGATTAGACTATATCTTTACTTAAAGTACTCACCATTTCGACTCGCTTGAGTCTACTCCCTTTCAGGATAGTCGTTACACCTTCTCTTTTTCAAGAGCTTGGCTCGGTATTTTGTTGTTATCCACCGAGTTAGATGAGTTTATAGAGGACCTCTCTAATTTATACCTTAATTTTCAAATGAAACCTTTACATGTTTTTTGTTTACCATTAATACAAGCTGCAATATTACCACCTTTAGAATTATCACCAATAGCTTTAGATGCATTAATATAAGAATCTCAAACTTTGATTATATCACCGTTATTATCACATTGTAATAAATCATTAAAACAAAGTGAATTAACATCAATATTGTTTATATCTCCTAGTTCTTCTTCATAATAACGTCAAATATAACCATGTGCTTGTCTTCTCTTATGACGACAACACATTGTTATTTTTGATCCGCTAGTTAAGCCCAGTGCTCTAACAGCATCTTCAGTAATATCATATATATGAAGTAATTCTCCAAATATATTATATTGTACTATTTTTCTAGTATTACTTTTCTTTAGTATAGTTTCTCTAGAATGAGCATTATACGCAATATAATCTCCACCAGGAGTATCGTTAGTAAGATTATATTCTTCTTTATGAGTAGTAATATAATTTACTTCAAACTGTTTTGCAGATTCTAAATTATCAAATACATCTACTAGTTCTATCGATGGTCATTGTTTACATTCTTTATAAACTTTTAACATTCAACAAGACTTATGTCATTTTCTTTTTATCTTGTCTTTAGTATCTAAGATATGTCATTTTAATCGTTGCTCTAACTCTTTAGATGTAATACCGACATATCTAATTTCATTTGTAATTGGATGTTTTAAAATATAACCTTTATATATCATATTGTATTTATTTGTTAATAAATACAAAGATAAGGAATTATTTTACATCTCCCAAATCGTTGCATAAAAAAGATACAACTTTTATCCTCTGCGTAGTTCTAGTCTTTGAACTATCTCCACTTAATATAATTCCAACACTTAAACCTTTTATATCTACACCTGCATCACAAGATTTTGAAGTACTTAATACACCTATAGTCTGTTGATTAAAACTTTCTATAATAGCATTATTTTCCTTCTTTTTCTGTTTACTATGTAGAACATATCCTCGTTTCTTGAAATATTCTGCATCTTTAATAGTAGCTGAAAAAGTAATTGCTTTTTTATCACTTCTTGCATCTAATATCTTATCTGCTATTTCAAATTTCTTAGGATGAGACATTACAAAGGACTTACGTTTTCTTAACATTCTCATTCAAGCTGCTGCAAATCCTTTAACTTGAGATTCACTTCATCCTGTTTTCTTTGCATACTTACTTGCAAAACCAGGACGACTAATACAACTCATTACTGTATTAAATTCAAAATTAAATATAGAAAATAGACTTTGAAACTTCTGATTTCATTCATGATATAGAGATAAATCTACATCAATTAGAACTTTATAATTTCTATAATCAGACAATCAATTATTATCAACAGCTTCCTTTATATTTATACGATCACAAACATAAGTAAACTCAGATAATCGGTCTTCTTTTCCGTCTAATCTCTCAAATGTAGCAGTTAATCCTAAAAAATAACGATATTTTACAGCTTTAAACATATTGATGTTATTTTCACTACATGCGCAATGAATTTCATCAATTACAAATAAATCAACTGTATACTGATTTTTAACAATAGTGTTAAATATCTCTACCTTACAGACAGAAAAGAGTTGGTTTTTAGCCAACTCTCTAAGTCATTGTTCTTTTAGAACCTCTGTAGGAACTCCAATTAATACAGATAGTCTAGGATTTTTATTATATAGTGCCTTTATCAACATGCAAGTCATATAGGTCTTACCAAATCCAGTTGCAGCAACAATTGTGCCTATCCCATTACTATCTAATCAACGTCTAATAGCAAGCTTTTGACGTTCCGTTCTGTTCATCAAAGATACAAATTTTTATTTAAAAAATAAAATTTTTAGTACTAATTAATTTCCTGCAGGAGGATTAATTTCAATATTTCGAGCATCCGCAACTCGTTGAATATTAGACATTAATGTACTTCATTTATTTATATGATAATCGAGATCGTTATCTAAAAGTAATAAGATCTTATCTCTTAGTGTTTTCAGTGCAATTGTAGTTAAAGAAGAAATTTTTGGTAAAGAGCTAAGTTGAACTAAAGATCTAAATTCTGTAAAAGATAACCCTGTAGGACTAACTCTTAATTTGATATCAGGATTTAAACACAATCGTTCCTTAATAACTTTCATTCTATTTCTTGCTTTGCCGTCTTTGCCAACTTCAGTTAGCTCAATTTTTTCCTCGTCCGTTAGCCAAATTCCTTGTGCTAAAATGAATTTATCAGTAATCATTTTCTTATTAAGAACGTCAAGTTTACCAAAACAAGCATCCCTAAGACGATTTACTGTTACTTTTTCAAAAATAGGAGGAACACCATTAAATATACTTGTTATTGAATCATTTAGTATATCTTTTTCAGATGCTGCTCTTTGTTTATTAATGTAATCTAAGATATCTTTCTTAGTTTTGATATCTGTTTCGCATTCATGAAGAATGTATCTAACAAATAGTTCCGTATTACATGAATCTCAAGTTCGATGAATGTTTTCTCTAACTATAAACTTACCAGGATTCCAAGGACTAACGTTATATAACATCTCATAACAGTGCTTATATCATTTACGTAAGTCCTCTACAGATGCATCAACAAGTTTAACATCATTCCCACTTTTGTCTCTCCATGTTAAGGAATTAATTGATTCTAACACGCTACGTAACTTCTCACCAAATTCTGTCTCTTTACGCATATTTAAAAATTAAATTCTTTTTGATTACATATATCTTTTTCTTTAATAAAACTTATAAAATAATTATTTGTATATTTATAAATTTCAAAATCTTTTGAATCTTTGTTGTATCATTGTGTCTTTCCTCCTTCTACATATTGAAATTGAAGATAACCTGTATCTCCAATTTCAAAAGTAGAAATATCTCAGTTTGGACATTTAATAACAGTAACATATTTAAGATCATCTGTTTCTATTCGATTCAGATCTTCTACTACAATAGCTGTATACTGACCATCTTCAATAGCAACTATCTTACAATGTATTGTTATTATCTGAGTAGTGTCGAACAATTTCTCCAATATTTAAAAGTTCAAACATTGTATTATTAATAGTCTGTATTTGGTTTTTATGAAAATGACCATAATACCAATGTGTTACCTCATTCTTATAATCCTCATATACTCGATCCAATACAGCTCGCTCATTATCAATATCATTTAATAACTCAGAATCGTATGCTGCAAAGTCTTTTACAATTCCTCCTTTATCATTTGGATAGCAAAAAGAAGGGGCGGAATGACTACAAATAATATCAATGTGTTCTTCTACTTTTGGACGATATATTACTGGTTCATCAGGCCAATATGATTTAAGACAATTTTGTTCTGCAGTTTGATAGTCACAATTATGATATTTCATATATCTAACCATACTAACACTATCATTTTGCATACGAAACTGTCTATCGATACTAATACCTCCACCTATACATAAAACGTTTAAATTACAAACATTAATAATATCATAATCTGAAACACATTTTACATATTTAGTATCAATTAGTTTTTGTTCAAAATAGGACGGATCATCGTGATTACCTCTAATCCAAATGAATATATCATTATACTTTTTAAGTACCTTATGTAATTCTGGAATTACATGATCCGTATAATGTTTTAAACTTTCAAACCCAACTCCAATATCTCCACAGAAAATAAAAACTGAATCTTTAACTTTATATTGTCGAATATGATAAGTAACTATATCCCAAGATCCATGAACATCTCCAACAAAGTATAAGTCTTTAATTGTATCTGGAAGTTGAATTAACATAAATTTAACTATTAATCAGTATCGCCTTTATAAGCGTTCATAATAGATTTTTCTTTACGAAGCCAAGAACCTTCTGATTCTGCAATATCTAAAGCTGTACGACTAATAGATTCCTCTTCTCAATTTTTGTTATCGTTAAGCTTTTTATCTTAACTTCTACAGATTCGTGTTCTCTGTAGTTCAGCATATATTTTCACCTTCAGCATTATCTGTTAAGGGCAAATCACTCTTGGGTTTATTTTATTCTAATCTGTTATTAATATCTGATAATTATATATTGCATTATATACCTGTTTAGGAAGAATATCCTTATATTTATTTGCATACTCTTTTAGACAGGCTTCTTTATTCTTTTTATATATTGCAAATGCTTCTTCTATAGTAGAAAATGTACCAAGATGTTTTTTCTTTCCCATATAATTAATTTGTGCTATTATTTTATTATCTTTAATTCTAACTCCTAGAGGAGTACTTCTTCTTACAGTATTACGTAAAGTAATTGCACTATTAATTTCTGCTGGTATAAAACAACAATAGTTTGGTTCATATATTTTATTTCCCTTAACTAGGAAATCTTTATCTACTACAAAAGTTTCATTATAACAATTATCATAATATCATTTAGCGTAATTCTGAAAATTTAGTCATTCAGAACAAACGGTAACTCCACAACCTCCATAATTTTTATACTCAGAAACAGTTGAACAATAACACCTTCCAATCATTTCTTTTCAAATTTTATAACAACGAGTTTGTTTACCATTTTTTACCCTTGAACTATAAGGACCAATTCCAAAATATCCTATACCGTATATAGATGGATAATATGGATCTTTAACTGCACCTTTTCTTAGATTTCCTAGTTCTGCAGTAATTATAGTTCCAGTTTGTAAAAACTTTATTCTAACGTGATACGCATCAATATATTCTAAGATTACAAAATCTCCTGAATTATTTGAAGACATAACTTTTCCTTCATAAATTTGTTTATTGTTATTCATATATTAATATAATTTAATTAAACATGATACAAATATACAAATTCTTTTTCAGACTCACAAACAAATTAGGTTCAAAACCTATGCGTTACACTGTTTTAAATCATTTAAATTTAAAATTAGCACGGTATTAGCGTCTCAGCCTTCACCGTTTTTGATTTGTTTGTATTGTTTATTTCTAAACAATCAGGCAGAAAACTACCTGCTCATTTACAAGCATACCTGTTACAGAATCATGTCCATTAAGCCAGTTAAACGTTGCCCAATCACATTCAGCAGCAGCTTGATCGACTATTTCATAAATCATTTGAGTAGTTTCAATTTCAAGATCAACAGTCATCTTGAATGGATCAACCATATCCACTATCTTTTTATCAAATTGATCAATAGTAGGATAAATATATTCTGCATCATTTTCATTTAAATACTTACGAATCCAACTATGATGCAAATATTCTTCATCGGCTCTTAATTTAAAATACTCTTCGAGAACTACAAATCCACGAACTCCAAAATAATTAGCAAAATTCATGTATATATTATGATTTTGTAATTCATGTTTAAGCTGTCGAAGTAATAACTCTTGAATTTCTTTACTTAATGTACATTCTCTCCTACTAATATCTTTAGGTCCAGTAGGATCTTTTGCAGTTTCTTTAACTACCATAATTATAATGATTAAAAATACAAAGCATTTCTGCTATCTCTAATAAATATGAATTTTATAACTAGTCTTATGAAAATTAAAATTAAATTGATTTTCCAATAATCAATAAACATCAGAAGATATAAGAAACTCATGTTCGTTTACAACAAAACGAATATCAAAATTATCATCAGTAGTCAAATATCGAACAATATCCTCTTCGTTAAAATAGATAATATTTATACCTCCAAATAAAATTCCTAATTCTTCTAGTTCTACTGTAATTTCTCCTGATTTAGAGAGATCTAATATATTTAAATATCGGTCAACTTTTTCAGTAAGATTAATAGGATCTCCAAGTTCATGATCAATACAAGGATACCAATGATTTCCAATTTTTCTTAATTTAAAACTTTTCATCTTCTGTTAATTCTAAACATTCTGCAGCATGTTGTGCATATAAATCTGCAAGTTCATTAAATTCATTGTTATTATGTCCTTTTACTCAGACAAATGTAACTTTATGAAACTGAATTAACTTGTAGATTTCAGTTCATAAATCCATATTTTTCTTTGAATCGTCTTTTTCTTCGATTCATCTAGCCACATGGCCATTATTTATACTACTAACTACATAGCTTGAATCAGAATAAATTTCAAGAACTTGAGGAGTTTTAAAATACTTTAAGGCTTCTAAAACTCCTTTTAGTTCTTGTCTATTATTAGTAGTATTTTTAAAACCTTGATAAAGAATTTTAATTACTTTTCCATCTTCAGTTATAACTGAAGAATATCCACCTTGATTTAATGTTGGTTTATAACTACCATCTGTATATACTCTAATCATGAGAATTTATATACTTTGTTACATGTTTATAGACTCATTCTAAAGTATAACAAAATACTTCTTCATCGTTATCTGATCATCCTATTATCTCTTTTAAAGCAAATACAGCATGAGTACATTCATGTAAAGCAATATATGGATCGTTATTGGTTAATCCAATAACAATTAATCCGTTAGGTAGTATACAAGTAATACCATCTGTTAGATTAGATTGGTACTCAAGATGCACAGAATACATATCTTCTAAATAAGATGTGATCTTACTTATATTTTCATCCTGAATAACTAAAATATCTTTATCAAAAATTGGAATATTAACTTCTCACTTCTTCAATTTCTT